>OGSS01001129.1_pt1 | contig 19638 bp, 17 predicted proteins | sample 1553591 | NCBI WGS metagenome assembly OGSS01 (sample SAMEA2580061, study PRJEB22360) | human gut metagenome | biome: human gut; feature: human-associated habitat; material: faeces | place: Denmark | collected 2008/2010
GTATGGAAATCAAAGATTTCATAATTCTATGGACTTACAGCCAATGACGACAAGCTATTATCGTCATTCCCTCTCTCTCCAGAGAGGGAAATGTGCTGCATGCTCCCCCTTCGTACCACATGGTGATTCTTCCCTTTTTATGAGAAAATATTCCGCTTCCCCTTGTAAAACAGCATGTTTTACATAGCCCTGAGAATGGCAACGCCATTCTTACCTACCTGTGAGCAATAAAAAAATGCAGCATTGGCTGCATTTTTTTATTGCCCCTCTTTCAGTTAATCGTTGTGTTCTGGGTATCATTTATCATGGATTCCATAGTATCCACCGGGTCAGTGGATGGGATTTCTGTCAGCATCATTTCCCAGAATGCCGCGCGCTTTTCGTCCGGTTCCACACCGACAGCGCCATGGCGGAAGATATTTACCAGGCTTTCGATGGCCCGTATGGATTCTTCCCCGAACATAACAGATGCCTTGGAATACCACTCTATAGCTTTCACGCCATCCATCGCAACGCCGCGCCCCATTTCGTAGCATTCGCCCATGTGGAAGGCTCCGGCTGCACAATTGGCATCGGCCGCCTTGGTATAGAATTCCATAGCCTTCTCCATATCATGGACCTGGTTTCCACCTAAGTAATCGTAAATTTCTCCCATACGTGCCAGTGCAACACCTGCACCGAGGCCTTCCATATGGGATGCCTTTTCATACCATGACATGGCCTGTTCCATATCAATATCCAGTCCATTTCGGCCGTTCAGATAACAGTCCCCCAGATGGGCGGCGCACATAGCCAGGCCTTCTTCGGCCCCTTTCTGGTACCACTGGATGGCTATTTCCGGATTCTTTTCTACGCCTTCCATGCCTTCTTCATATATGCCCCCGATATTCATAATCGCCATTTCTGCAGAAGGAGCGCCTGGCTCGCAGGCCCGGGTGAAATAGGAAATAGCCTTTTCTCCATCCGGTTCAACACCCATCCCATGTTGGTAGCAGTTACCCAGAAACAGGCAGGAATCCGTAGAGCCCGCCTTCGCTCCACGGGTAAACCACTCCATAGCCATTGGCAGATTCGTTGGAATACCATCTGCTCCCTGCAGATAAATCATACCGATTTCCTCTGCACATTCCGCTTCGGATTTTCCTTTTTTATTCCATGCCTTGCCAAAGTAGTCCAGCGCCTTTTTCCTGTCCATGGGAACTATCACCCCGTTAAGGTAACATTTCCCCAGCGTATAGTATCCGAATTCCTGATCCAGTTCGGCGGATTTTTTCGCCCAATCTATCGCCTTATTCATGTCCTGTTTCAGTCCGGCCGAGCCGCCGGCATACATGAGGGTAAGTGAATTGGCCGCTTCACCGGCTGCTTCATCCCCCATCAGATATACCCGGGTAAGAAGTTCCGCTGCCTTTTTCCCGTCCGCCTTCACGCCGGATCCGTGGAGATAGGCATCTGCCAGGTTAAGGATTCCCCAGTCAAATTCTTCATCGGCTGATTTCTGCAACCACTGCAGGATTTCCTTATCCAGCTTTTCGGATGGTTCTCTGCACTGTTCAAGAATCAGAGCTATCCGGCAGGATGCGCGGCCTGCATATTCTCCTCCACAGTCATAAGCCTTCTTATACCATGTCATCGCCTGTTCCGAATCCGGTTCCGTGCCTTCTCCATGCTCATAACATTCTCCCAGGGCAAAGAAGGCCTCTTCCAGATGACTTTCCGCTGCCCGTTCATACCAGAAAAAAGCTTTTTTCATATCAGGCCTGATTCCTATACCTGCTTTGTAGATTTCGCCTATACGGCAGGCTGCATAACCAGAAACTTCATCCACCATATCGTAGGCCCGTTCATAAAGCTGAAGCGCTTTTTCCTTGTCCATGGTACAGCCTTTGCCCTGATCATACATACCGGCCAGATCATACAACCCGGGAGCGCACCCCAAATCAACGGATTTCCGGTACCATGCAAGGGCTTTACTGAAGTCAACAGATAACCCCTGGAGGCCATTTTCATACAACATCCCCAACCGGTTGGCTGCTTCCCCTGATGCCTCATCATCCTGTTCATAGGCCATAGTGTAGTACTTAATGGCCTTTTTCGGGTTATACTTAACCCCCCGGCCAAGCGCATAATTATCTGCCAGATTATAAGCTCCCCAGCCATAGCCCAGAGATGCGGATTTTCTGAACCAGCGGCAGGCCTTTTCCATGCTGAACCATTCAAAGTCCTCATCGCTGTAAATCAGTCCAAGACTGTTTGCCGCAATACCTGATGCTTCTCCATAGGAATTATAGGCATGACTGAACCATTTGATGGCCCGTCGCATGTCAGGTTTTCCGTTTATTCCATCTCTCAGAAGGGATCCGGCATTATACATTCCCCAGGTGGAGCCCAGCCTTGCCGACAAGCGGAAGAGGGCATAGGCATCCTCATCCTGGTCCCCCTTCTGGCGAAGCAGAAGCCCCATACGGTTCGCCGCCTGAGCCGCCGCGTCATCATCATATGTATTAAGGACGTCCTGGTACAGGTAAAACGCCTTTTCCCTGTCCAGTTCCGTTCCCAGGCCGGTTTCACTGGCAGAGGCCAGATTGTACAGTCCCCAGGAATATCCTGCTTTGGCTGACTTTCTGAACCAGGATACCGCTTTTTTATAGTCCGGTTTTTCTCCGGTTTCCCCCTGGTAGATATGACCTATATCATTGGCCGTAACCCCTTCCGCCTCTCCATGCAGTTCATACGCTTTCTTATACAGTTCCAGCGCCTTTTGGGTGTTTTTACTTTCGCCAATCCCCCAGGCAAAGCAGCTGCCCCAGTCGCAGTATCCCCAGTCATATCCTCTTTCAGCGGATTTCCGGTACCACCTGGCAGCTTTCTGGAAATTCAATTTTCGGTGGAAATGAATATCGCCTATACTATCGGCTATTTTTCCTTTAATTTCTTCTGTGTCGGGTGCATCCCCTGCCCCGCCATACCACAGAAGGGCTTTCTCTTCATCTGGTTTGTCTGTCCATCCTTCTGCGTAGCAGCATCCCAGATCGTACATGGCCTGGCCATCCCCCTGATCAGCTTGGTTTTGCAGCAATGAAATGGCTTCCCTGGCATTCCCCTCATTTACCAGTTGTTTCACTTTGTCTTTTAATGATTCTGTCATTTGTGTTCTCCTGTCCCCTTTCCCACAGTGATATCCCTATCCGACATGACTCCTTACGAATACTCAGGACATAACCATTACTTATATTATCTTTATATATATTACACTATGGCCAGATTTATAGCCATTCGCAAAGATTCCTCCTTTCTATGTAAAAAGAATATTCATCGCTTGAATTTCTGTGGATTTATAAAACCGGGAAATTACCACCCGTAGTTAGTCCCTGTACCATCTCCTTTTGGTGTTAAAGGATTGCAGGAGTGGAATCGAAAATGCATACAAGACAACTTAAAAAGCAGAAAGAACCGGAATGAACTCAGAATCTTTCTGCTTTTCACAAAGAGGCAACAGGCCGTAGACTTATTCTTTCTGATATCCCCACATGGAGACATCGGCTTTCCCAGGCTCAATCCATAGTATCCGCCCAGTTTTCGTCATAATATCCTTTTTTAATGTCTGTCCCCAGCTTCCCGTTTTTAACCTGGTACATATAATAATCGGCCTGGCGAATCATATTTCGCAGTGTTTCCTTGCTATCTGCATAGCCATAGACACATCCGAAGCTTCCATGTGGTGCACTGGCTGCACCGGGGATGTCAATCCGGGATATCGCTTCAATAACCTGCTGCATCTTCTGGTCAAATTCTTCTTCTGCCAGGTTGGCAATGACCAGAAATTCATCGCCACCATAACGGAAGCAGTTCTTCTTTCCAAAAGCCTGTATCAGAATGTGTGCAAAGTTTACCAGCATATGGTCTCCGGCTTCATGTCCATTGGCATCGTTATACTGTTTAAAGTTATTGATGTCCACCATCATAACCATGATCCGGTGACGAACAAATGTAGTAAACCCATAGCGAAGCCCCAGACGGTTCTCGGCCTGTGTGAGGGCATCGGTACGGGACAGATGACACAGTTCCAGATTTTTCTGTTTCAGAAGCCGGTTCTGTTCTTCCAGTTGTATCCATTCGTCTCTCAGCTGTTCCATGCGCTGCTTATATTCCGGCACAAATTTCTGTATGTTATCCACTTTGTCAATCAGTTCCAGTACATAGGGCTCGTTATCCATTTCCACATAGCGGCTTTCAATGTAATAGCTCTGATCTCCCGCAGAAGCTATACGCCGGTGCACGTTATGATCCTCCAGTGTCTGTCTGGAAGTACAGTTACAGCAGGCGGCATCCCACCCCAGCAGATGATAGCACTTGTAAGGGGATGTATGTAATTTCCCATTCTTGTCCAGAACACTGGCAGTTTGTGTCTTTGGATCCACCAGACGGGCATAGTCAAACACTGACTCATAAAGTCTGAGCTGCTGTTCTATCTGCCGGCGGCTGCATTTCCGTATGCTCCCTTTTTCTTTCTCCGGTGTCGGCAGATTATCCGCTTTCATTCGAGATTCAGCAAGAGCTACCATGTCTTCCACAGCGTGAGTTTCAGAATAAAGGGCAGCACCAATCATGACTTGCAGAGGGAAAGACTTCCCTTTTTCATTCCATGACAGAGACTGCAGCACCTCTCTGATCCGGTTTTCCCAGATGTCCATCGCCTGCTGTGTCTTACATGAAATAAGAATCAAAAACCGGGCTTTGTAAATCTGAATAATTTCCGCTTCTTCCGGAAGGATACCGCCTGCTGTCCTCAGAATGGATTCCTTCATCGCATGGCATGCCTTTTCTCCAAACAGCTGGCAAAATTCTTCTCTCCTCAGCACCTGAATGGACAGACAGGCAAAATTCTCTCCTGATTTCTCATACTTCTGTTTCCACCGGGTACCTGGAGACATTTTCACCTCTTCCTGTTTCTGCTGTCTCGCAGCAAAGAGGGGATGCCCATCTCCACCAACCTGTCCCCGGTCGGTTATATCCACCGAATATCCGATGATTCCCTGCAGCGCACCATCCTTCCACACCGGCAGCTTGCTGACAAGGAATGTGCGCCTTTCTCCATTCCATGTTATCTTCCGCACCTGGTTCAACACTCTGGCCCCCGTGGTGAGGATTTGCTCTTCCTCTTTCTTCACTTCTTCCGGATACTCGTGCATGTCCAGTTCTTCATCAGTTTTCCCCAGAATCTCTTCCCGGGTCACATGATAGGACGCCAGAAACGTATCATTGGCTGCCACATACCGATGGTTATTATCCTTACAGAAAATCCCCATGTCGCTATGATAGAACAGCGTATCATACAGCCCGGCCTTCCAGTCTTCCACCTGTTTTTCCGGCTCCGCATCAAGGAAAGTAAATCCTTTATCCCCTGGAAACTCCCGCAGCATGTTCTCCGTTATCGCCTTAAGCAGTGGGACAAACCGGATATACGCATCACGTGCTTCTTCTTTCAAATTGCACACCGTCAGCAGGGCCTGCACCTCTCCCGTATGCAGAAACGGTACCAGAATGGCATTATCCATCCTGCTTACCATCTCCCAGTCCCATTGTCCCTTGCCATTATCAATGACCTGATGTACGTCGGGGATGATGACTCCGTTGCCGCGATACAGCATATCCCACAACCGGGGTGTCAGATTGCTTTCCGGCATATCCTGTATCAGCGGCCTGTATTCAGGAAATGCACCGTGATTGCATTCTATAGCCATATCATAAGTTCCGGAGGTATTGCGCAATATGAGTGACATATACCCGCCATGCAAGGCTGTCAATGTCCCCTCCATAAGCCGTTTAATCCGCTGTTCCGGAACGTTTTCCTTCAATGCTATGGCCGTCTGCTGCTGCAGTGCCTCCAGCATTCTGATCCCCCAGGGACCCATTCTGTTTGTTTCTCTTTCCTCAGAAGCTTCTGTCTGAAATTCTCTGTAAAGCTGCATATTCCCTCAATCCGAACTTATCTCAATTCTGTTCAAAAAAAGTGCAGGAATCCAACCCCTGCTGATTTCGGCCATGCACTGCGCCACTTATCAGACACAAAAAAAGTGCATTGCCTATTCCGCAATGCACGCTAAAAGTATAATTTGCAGCTGGCTGCCATGTTAAAGGCCCTGTAGCTTTGCGTCATTGCTTTTCAACAATTTTGCCCTGAGATACATCATGTATCTCTCCCTGTAAAATTCATATCCCCACCTTACCACATATTCCCCTGCCTGTAAATGAATTTTTGATAAAATTTGTCAGATTTTATTTTCGTTTTCCTTACCTTATTTCTGCAGAATACAGGTTTACATGTAATTTTGATACGTGTGTACAAAATTCTTTAGCATGTGATATCATATATAATAAATATAAAAACATTATTACAATTATAAACCTGACTACAGGATACCTTTTCATGTCCTGTCACCTTTACGTAAGGAGGACATATCATCATGCCAGGAAATAAACGAATGCTGGGCGTAGCCATTCTGAATGTGCTGAAAGAATATTCCGATGCGGAGCACCCATTGAAACGCAATGATATCATTGCGCTGGTTCAGAAACATTATAATCTCCATTGTGACCGGAAAACGGTTACAGACAATATTCATGGCCTGCAATCCATGGGATATGAAATCGTTTCCAGCCGCAATCCCAGCGGCACCTATTTTGCAGGACGCCCTTTTGAAGAGTCTGAACTCCGTATACTGATTGACGATATCTTATTCTCGCCTATGATCTCTCAGCCTCAGGCCCGGGAGCTGATTAAAAAACTCATAAGCCTGGGCGGACAGCATTTCCGGGAAAAGGTTCCCCATATCCGGAACCTGTCGGCTCTGCCCCATGGCGTAAATCAGCAGATTTTCTATACCATAGATATACTGAGTGAGGCCATTCATACACAGCACAAGGTATCGTTCACCTATAACCAGTATGGCACTGATTTCCAGCTCCATCCCCGCCGGGAGGAGCCCTATCTGGTAAGTCCGTATGAAATGGTAACCTCTGCTGGGAAATATTACCTCCTCTGCAACTGCGAAAAATATGACAATATATCCCATTTCCGCCTGGACCGGATTACCGATATCCATATTACCGAAGAACCGGTCCGCCTCATACGGGATATTCCAGGCTTTGAAAACGGCCTCAACCTCCCGGTACGCATGGCAGAAGATCTGTATATGTATTCAGGTACCACCGTGGATGTAACGCTGAAAACCACGCCGGATATGATGAATCAGCTGGTGGATTCCTTTGGTGAAAGTTTTACAGTGAGTGAAGAAAAGGATGGACATATCCTCGCCTTCCTCCATGTCAATGAACAGGCCATGTGCTACTGGATACTCCAGCATGGCACAGAAGTCAGCGTGCTGCAACCGAAAAGTCTAAAGCAGAAGGTCATCAACGCCATACAGCAGATGCTGACTCAGTATGAGAAGCCAGATGCTGAGCCGGTAGAATGGCAAGCGGAAGAAGCAGGAGAAGACAGGGTTGAGATTTAAAGGGAGGATAAAGATAAGCCTTCGGCTCATGGTCGGTGCGAGCCTCCGGCCCGCAAGTCGGTACATCCTGAACGGATGTAGGTCAGTGCCTTAACATTAAAAAACAGGTTAGAGTTAAGAGGTAGGAGGTTAGAGTAAAAACAGACTTCAGACGGAACACATCAGCAGGCTTTCCTATGTTCCAACACAGTGGAATCCACTCTCCTCCATCTGGCGAGCCAGACTATCAGATGGTTCAGACGGTCAGACTTCAGGCGGAAAAGATAGGTATGAGATACGAGAATTGAGAAAATAAGGAATTTTTTGGTAAAAAACGGATGCGGTATCTGGAATCTCAGAATGAGTCGAAAATCGGCGAGCTTTAGCCCGCTGCTTTTTGGGTGCCGGGAAGGCATAGAAAAAAATTGATATAAAATTGATATAATGTATGGTTAGATATAATCTTGTATTCCATATGGTTGTTCGTGATAAGGAGGAATTTCCGTGAAACGTCCCTGGGCACAGCGACTTTATAAATTGCGGATTCAGAATAATCTGTCGCAGCAAACCGAAATATTTCATTTTCAGCATCTCTTAAATTAATGTGTGCATATCACACAATCATTGATAATTTTCCGGAGGTTTTATGAAAAAATCATTAATTGCACTAACACTCACTGTGGCAGCATTGCTTTCTGTCCCATCATATGCATATAAAGATGTATACGAACCGGAAAGCGACACCTCAGTATCATATTCAACCTATAGTCTGGAAAAGGGCACTTCGGAGGTGGTTTTTTCCAAACTGGCTAGTAAGGATAGCCTTGATCAGTACTGGATACGGCTATCCCGCCGTCAGAATCGTGAGAAACTGCTTCACTATATGATTCTTGATATCGATGGAGAACAAATCCGACTGACTGCCTCAGCTCCAACATACTGGCAGGAAAATGCTGCTACATCCACCGTGGATAACGAAGCTCTAGGATTTTTGGGTCCGGTCGGCATCCAGAGAACCCCTTTCAGATATTTCAACCTATCCCCTGAAGTAATTCAAAAAATTATGAACGCTAATCATATAACCATTTATTACAGCCGCCTGAATCGACTGAATATGGCATTTGACATTGATGATAAATTCCTTCAGGCTATCAAAAAGAATTTTTCCTATGAGTTTAGTGACTTTGAATCAGTAAGCAAATGGCATCCTGATTTATCAGAAAATAAAAAGAATATCAAATCAGATGACGAATTACAGGATTACAGATTATCTGACGTGGGTGTCTGGGGCAATCCCACCGTAGTTATAAAATAAAATGATATTCACCATTTAAAACAAATTATCTCATATAAATTACAGACCATTTCATATATTGCTGTAATATGAGGTGTTCATTACTTTCAGCAATCAGTGTTTTACAACAAAGAGGCACTGCCGTGAAACGTCCGTGGGCACAGCGGCTTTATGAATTGCGTGTTCAGAATAATCTGTCGCAGCAGGCGGTGGCTGACATACTCCATTGCAGTCAGGCGGCCTATGGCCTGTATGAACTGGACCGCCGTCTCATCCCACTGGATAAACTTATCGTGCTGGCTGATTATTATCACACCTCACTGGATTATCTCACCGGCCGGACCGACCGCCCGGGCTGGACAGACACGAAAGGTACACCCTATGAAAAACAATAAGCTCACTATCGGGCAAATGGCCAAACTGAACAAAACCACCGTTCCCACGCTGCGCCTGTATGAGCGTCTGGGGCTTCTTGTCCCTGCCTATATCAATCCGGATAATGGATACCGGTATTATGATATTACCCAGTCTGTGATTTTCCGGGCCATTCAGTACAATACCAACCTCACCGTAAGCCTGAAAGAACTGCAGACAGTGATAGAACATCATGATTATCATCTGGTTAAACAGATCTATGAGAATAAGCTGCAGGATGTGAAGTCAGAAATCAAAGCGCTTACGGCCAAATGCCCCCGGCGGGAACATTCACTCTGAAATTCCTTCAGACCCAGTATGTCTATACGCTGCCTGTCACCCGGGATTATTTCCATGAGGATTTTGGAAGCTATGTATACGGCATACTGAAGCTTACCGACCAGATGGATAAGGACAATATCCCGTACCGCTACCAGTACTTCACCTGCATGACTACGCGCAGGGAGGATTATCTGCATTTCCGGTATACCGCCGACAGGATAGGAATTTATGTGGATGCGCCATTTGAGGATTATCCCCATGTATCTCCTCAAAAAGGACAGATGTATGTATGCACCTATCTGACAGATTTTGGTCAGCTCTCCTCCGCCCTGGACGAGCTGAAAACTTTCTGCCATAGCCGGAACTGCACCGTATCGGGCGATGTTATCTGCCGCCTTATTGGCTCCCTAGATATAGAAAATTTCCTCCACCCCTCCCCCCTTCCTGCGTTTACAGGTTCCGGTACTCATGGATGATTCCCCGGCGCTATCTTCTCCATTCCTCTGATGGTCTCCTGATTATGTCCTGACCTCTTTATGTTTTTATTACTAAATGTTTTAAAACCATAAAGAGGTTAAGGACTTTTTTCTTTTTATCCATTGCTTTGATAAAGGATTACCTCACATCACCTGCTAAAAAACTTCCTTTTCCCATCATGGAAAAAGTATACACTTCAGGCGAGCTGTGCCACTTTCTCCATTTTCTTTATTCACATTTATGTATAATTGCAAATATTTAAATTTGTTATAGCCTGACGCCTCCTTGACTCTGCTCATAGATAATAATCTACCCTTAGAATTGATAAATCGTTTATGAAATTCAAAAAGGAGCAGACGTGACTATGAACAGGGTTTATAAAGTTATCTACAGTAGAATCAGACATTGTTATGTCGTGGTTTCGGAGCTGGCACATCGCCAGAGGAAGGAAAAGAGTGCCCATGCATCCATTCTTCCGGCCGCAGCTGCCGCCGCCCTTATCTTCCAGCTTGGACTGGGCAGTACCGCTATGGCTGCAGTGATCCCTTCCGGTCAGGTGCCAACCAACAGCAACAATGCCTCAGCCAGCGGTGCAGTAAACATTGAAAAAACAGCGATGGTTCTCTGGCTCAGGGCAGTGATGCCTACACCACCTATGACAGCGAAGGCAATCTTATTTCCGGTAAAGATAATGAAGTGGTCAAAATCACCACCGACCCCAATGCTGACTATACCCGCCTGGATGACGCCCCGGGAAATGTGGTACTGGGCACTCGAAACAGTATCGACAAGTTCACCCATGCAGACGACAACCTGACACCCGTAAGCGGTAACAATTCCTATAATTATCAGAATGTGGACTCCACCTGGGTATCCACCAAGGTCTACAATCCGGCAACAGGAACGTATGAAGACAAACAGATCAAGGTGCACAGCCTTGTTCCTGGCCAGTACATGGACAATGAACACAATGTACGCGTAAAGGAACCGCAGCGTTCTGATTATACCAATGATGCAGATTATCAGGCAGCCCATAAAGCCTATGAGGATGTCACACCTTATTACAATAATGACAAAATCAGCAAATCCTACTACACCAGCGGCGCTACCGCTGTAGGCACAGACAACATAGCGGAAGGCAGCCGTTCTACCGCCATCGGTAACAACGCCCGGGTTCTGAGTACACCGGATTCTTTCTATATTGACCAGGATGGGAAACTGACCCGGGATCAGGACTCGGCTTTTTATTTCCTGGATAAGGATGGAAATGTAACCACCACCCCGCAGTATGTAAAAAATGATGACGGTTCTTACTACAGAGATCAGGATGGTCATCTGGTAAAGACGTCTTTCATGACCGTGTCCCGACTGACCGATTCCACCGATGCCGTCGCACTGGGCAGCGATGTACAGGCGGAAGGACGATCCGCTGTGGCAGTAGGCCACAACAGCCACTCAGAAGAATATGGCGTAGCCATCGGCCACGAAAATGATGCGCAGTACAGCAGTGTGGCCGTAGGTCACGACAACCATGCGCCTGGATATTATGAAACCGTAGCAGGAAGCTATAACACCGCCAACGGCGCCATCGCCGACAGCATAATGCAGAGAATGTCCGAAGAATTCGCTCCGGAAATCAAAGAGCTCAGTCTGGACCGTTTCCGCGTAGACCGCGTATCCGGCGAGGAAAACTCCCGCGACAAGATTGAACGCGTCCGGGTAAACAGCGAAGACGAAGTCATTCAGAAACACGGTAAGGACGTTTCCATATACCGCGACCACTATGGAAGCCGTATAGAAAAGTAAAACCTCAGAGGAACGATACTCCGAGACCGTGCAAACCATTTCATTTCCATTTCGCCAGGTTGTAAGCCTTTGGCTCGTGGCTATGGCTTAATGTCAAAAGGCCACCCCTTGCAATTCCTGTGGAACTGCTGGGGTGGCTGCATATCACCTGTTGTATAAAACTATAACAGTAAAAAAACGATTTCCTGCATGGGGAAATCGTTTTTTGCTTTCTCGGGTTTGCCCTGCAAAATAACATGTTTTGTACGAACCTGTGAGCCTGGCTCACACAGACCGAAGAATGGCAAAATGGCTATATACCTGCGAATCTCTGGGAATTCACACTGACTGCAGGCGCCAGCTCATCGGGTTCAATTGTCCAATCCCCTCATCAGATTGAGTCCTTTCCAGAACAGATCATGTACTGGCTGGTTGTATCCGTGGGTATCATCCATGTAGAATGGGCGCCAGTTTTTCCCCTGGTCATAGGATACGTAGGATACCTGATCATTTACATAGGGCGGAACATCAATTTCCTTATCCCCGGCCAGCAGGGCACTGTACCCATGAAATCCTTTATTGAGCGGGCAATAGAACCATATGGTGGTTCTTGGGGTGACTGACTGAATCTGGAAACGGTCGGCCTCCGGGTTATAGGATATATCTTTAACATCAACAGAGAAAATATACCCTGTATCCCGGTCCTCTGCCACCATCCGGGCCGAATTTTTATACATATACACAGCAGACCCCATATGATCATACATGTTCACTATCCCGGAATTTCCATACAGATGATTCGGAGCCTCTGCTCCATGCACCGCCAGCGGCAGTGACAGAAGGGCTGCCAGCCCCATAACCAGAATTGATTTTTTCATAATCAACCTCCTGGACCTTTATTTATTCAGACCATTGAAATAAGCCACGGCTTCCCTGTTGAGCGGAATCGTCATGGTTCCTGCCGCATACGGTCCCAAACCATAAGGTCCATATACCAGGTCAATATTTCCATTCTTGCGAAGCACATAAGAATCTGTCAGTTCCGACACACCAAACATGTCGTCCTTGTAGAAAGTCTGTGGGTTCCCTGCTTCATCCAACTCCTGCACCTTTCCTTCTTCCAGTGCTTTCTGGAGCTGTGCTGCATCTTTTATGCGGACATAGTGGGAAAGCGGAATACGGCTTCCGGTGCGCTTGTTGTATACCAGGCCATAGGTTTCATTCCAGTTGTGCGCCGCCTTATCGGGATAACGGGAAACATGAATCAGCAGGGAAATGACATCGTCATCCTCATAAGTCACCTCATAGTCCATATAAGCGGAGACAAACTCCTTGTCCGCATAGGAATCAAACGTGTCCTTTACCAGCCTGTACAGGTCGTCATTAATACGCCGCTGCGCATACGGGCGCTGAGTAAATACAATCGGATAAGTGATATCCAGATCATTTCCTTTCATGGTCCCCTGCCCGGTATAAGCTGAGGCAGTGGAAACGCCAGCCATCAGACCAACGCCCAGAATCGCCGCAAGCAGATAAGATTTGTATTTCATAAACATACTCCTTTCACGGAAAAATATGTATAATCACCTGTCTATATTATAAGATATCCCTGCAAGTGAAGATAGAACTGATGATGGAAGATCACGGTCGGCAGAAATCCTTACAGTATTTACAGGACGACAAAAATTTCTGTAAAATTTTTGAGTATGTGCATTCTGTAAATAGCCTCTTTATCAAAAGGGCAGAACATTAGCTTACTTTCCTTCATACAAACATACATATATCAACTATCCACCATCCGCCTAACGGATGGATTCGAGACAATGGATTGTCTCGAATGCCTGCAAATCCTTGATATCTTAATATATGGCAGGCGGGTCTGCTTTAAACCTGGAAATTGGATATTGTGCACCATGATTGGCTATCGTATTCCAGAACGGGAAATGTGCTGCATGCTTTCCATTGGTGAAGCCTTTGTATTTTATCTTTCCCTCTCTAGACTGACTCCCGAAGTTTTGCCTCATCCTGTCTGTTAAATTTCTCATCACCTGCACACTCAATTCCCGCATCTGTCTTTGGTTTTTCACCTGCCCTTTCTGTATACTTATACTATAATAAAGAAAAGTATATCTGTTTTTCATGGAGAGGAGAATCCCTATGCATATGAAAAAAATATTTTCTCTGGCCCTTCTGTTGACCACATTGACTGCTTCCATGGCATCTGCCAGTGTACAGACCGGATCTATCCAGAAGGTCAACCTGGATTTAAAATACCCTCTGGTATACACACAGAATCAGACAGCGCAGAAGAAAATCAATCAGGATATTGCCACCTGGGTATATGATTCCAAAAAGGGATATGATACAGGAGAATTTTATTCTGTAGAGACCCAATATGAGGTGACATACGAGGACGATTCTGTCATCTCCCTTGAACTTATTAACCTATCCTATCCTGCAGGAGCAGCCCATGAATGGGTATCCTACGATTGTATTGTCTATAACAAGAAAACCGGAAACCGGATTCCTCTGTACAACTATGTACGCATTCGAAATGCAGACCAGCTGGAAACCGGAATATTATCCATGGTACTCCCCTTGTACAACGAGTCTGATGAAGAAGTGGAATATGATTCCGAAAACTGGCCGGTCGAACGGGTATCCCAGGATTATCTCCTCCGTGGAGGCGGAACCATCGACCTGGTTTATCAGCCATATGAACTGGGGCCATTCTCCGATGGCGCTATCAGCATCCGTTTTAGCCCTGAGGCTATCAACTACTTCAACCGTATGAACAGTTGAAACAGAGATACGAAGATTGAGCAGGTGAGATCTGAGAAAACTGGCAGGCATACTGCAAATAACCATCATCCTGAAAGCCTGATGGCTTCCTATCAGACTAAAAGAACTCAGAACATTTTCATGCTTTCCTTTAGTCATCGTACCAGCCGAAGAGTGTTTTTCCTGTTTCCAGCTGGTAAATCCTGTCTATATCATCAGGTGTTAATGTAGTATCAAAAATATCCAGGTTTTCAATCATCCGATCTCTATGGGATGATTTGGGGATTACACTGATTCCCTGCTGTACCAGGTACTGCAGGGCAATCTGTGCGGCTGTTTTTCCGTATTTTTTTCCCACTTCCTGCAGAACAGGTTCCCTGAATATCGGTTTCTGCCCTTCGGTAAAGGGACTCCATGCCTGCATTTTTGTACCATGTGCCTCCAGTGTCTGCTGCAGTTCTTTCCGCCGATAATATACGTGACACTCTACCTGATTGACCATAGGTATAATGCCGCAAGTTTCAATGAATGTCAGGTATTCCCGAGCATTAAAATTGGAAATCCCTATAGCTCTTATCTGCCCGCTGCGATACGCTTCAGTCAATGCCCGGTACATATCCCCTGCTTCGGCATAGGGTTCATGAATAAGGAGCAGGTCTATATAGTCTGTCTGAAGCCTCTCCAGAGATTCTTCAATTCCCTGCCGTGCCAGTTTATAACCAGCTCTGGTTCCGCAGAGTTTTGTAGTAATGAAAATTTCATCCCGGGGAATCCTGCTTTCCGCTACTGCCTCCCCGACTATATCTTCGTTGCCATACATATGGGCGGTATCTATCAGACGATATCCTGCTGCCAGGGCATCCAGAATAATCTTTTTTCCCTGTTGCCCTTTGAGTGTCCAGGTACCAAATCCAACCATGGGCATGTTCACTCCGTTGTTCAATGTCATATATTGGTTATCCGTCATAGGGCTTCCACTTCTCCTTTACATTTCACCTGATGTATCTGCCATCGCAAGATTTGTTTCCTGTGAAAAACGTGAACACATCATACGTCGTATGTCTTTCCCTCAAACAAAGAATCCCAGAGCCACATACTCCGGGATTCTTTGTTCGATAATTTGTCTGTTTCATATCAAAAAAGTTTCTTATCTGGACTTCTTAATCTTCTTTACCTGCTCGATAAAGGCCGGCAGGAAGGTTCTGAGGTCTGCTTCTACCGCATAATCAGCTTGTTCCATAATCGGAGCCGCTGCATTGTTATTGACGGCAATGAGAACTTTAGTTTTTACTCCGCATATATGCTGCATGGATCCGGAAATTCCGAGAGCAATATATACATCCGGATTCACCATTTTACCGGTCTGACCAATCTGGTGCGCCGGTGTTTCCCATCCCAGATCTGCGATTGGGCGGGTAGCACCTACCGCTGCCCCCAGCAGGGATGCCAGTTTCCTTACCTGTTCCCATTCTTTCTGATTTCGAATGCCCCTGCCGCCAGCTACAATAATCCGTGCTTCTTCTACCGGGTTATCTTCTTTCACCGCTGGAATTGTCTGACGGAGGATAAGCCCTATATCTTCTGCCGTAAGGTGAACCGGCACAGAGATAACTTCCCCCTTACGGGAGGAATCCTCTTCCGGGATATCAAAAGTTCCCGGACGCACGGTCCCCATCTGCGGTCTGTATTCCGGGCTGATAATGTCAGCCATAATATTTCCTCCCATGGCCGGGCGGGACCAGGTAATGAGATGAGTTTCGCTGTCAGCAGACAATTCTGTTACATCAGCAGTTACGCCGCACACCAGGAGAGATGCCACACGGGGTGCCAAATCCCTTCCACAGGAACCTGCGGAAAAAATAACCGCATTGGCCTTCTTCTCTTTCAGAAGTCCTGCCAGTTCCTTCGCATAGGAAAGACCATCATATACGGCCAGTTTTGGAGAATCGATAAGGTATACTTCATCTGCTCCGCATGCAATAAGGCGCTGTACCTGGGAATCCTGAATACCGTTGCCAATCAGTACGGTACATGCTTTTTCTCCCAGCTTATCTGCCAGACGGCGGGCAGCACCTGTCATTTCCAGTGCTTCATCCCGAAGGATTCCCTGAGGTACTTCCGATACTACATATACATTTTTATATTCAGAAAAATTCATAATATCCTCCCATTAAATGACCTGAATCTTGTGCAGAGCTTCTGCGAGGATGGCCGCGGATTCTTCTGCTGTTTTTCCACTGATTTTCAGGTTTTCTTTCTTCATCGGCTTAACCGGACGCACTTTTCTTACCTGCGTCGGTGAACCTTTAATGCCCAGTCTTGCCGGATCGGCTTCTATTTCTGCCGAGGTGATACGATGAATTTCTGCAGTATCCTTAGCGAGTAATCCTTTAATGCTTGGATATCTTGGTTTGTTCAGTTCTTTTCCTGTGGTAATCAGGCATGGGGTCTTCATTTCCACTACTTCTGCCCCATCATTCATCTGCCGTTTTACGGTAATAACGTTTCCGTTAATAGATAAATTTCCAATGGCATGGCTAACATTTGGAATGCCGAGCATGCCAGCCATTTCTGGACCTACCTGTGCGGTATTGCTATCGATGGATTCCTGTCCGCATAAGATGACATCAAACGGTTTCAGCGTCTGAATAGCATGTACCAGAGTATAGCTGGTCGCCAGAGTATCTGCCCCGCCAAAAGCTCTATCGGTAACCAGATACAGTTCATCGGCCCCCATAGAAGCTGCCTGACGAAGAACCGCTTCTGCCTGAGGTGGTCCCATGGTAATAACAGAAACTGTACCTCCCACCTGTTCTCTTAATTCAAAAGCTGCTTCCAGGGCATGTAAATCCAGTGGGTTCATAATACTGTTGGCATTATTGCGTTTCAGCCGGCCAGTAGCAGGGTCCACTTCCATCTTAGATGCATCTACAACCTGTTTTATACACACAAGAAATCTCATATTGTCCTCCTGACTCTGCGGTCAATACAACAAATGTATTCTTTCAACGATATCTTTCTCCCGCTTTACGCTTAACAATATTATATAAATAGTAGGGACATTTATACAAGCCGGATTCAACGTTTGGAAAAATCCCTTCCTATCTTAAAAAGTAAGTAATCCGGTTATAGTACTTTCTGATTTACGTGCTATAATGAAGAGTACCGATTTATAAGATTAGATATTGCGTTGAAAAATAAACAGAGGTAATTATGAAAAAGGTTTTAACATTTATTCTTATACTGTTTACATTGTTGATTGCTCTTCCATTCCAGAATGCGTCTGCAAAAGGGGCAACGGTAGATGCTTTCCGCTACAAAACCAGGAATGACGCGTCCGTTCCTTTTGTTCGTCTGGCCATGGATTTATCCAGCAACGTAAATGCAGAAGCCGCTATTGATGATAATGGCACTAAACTGGCTCTGGTTCTGAAAAACACAAAGCTTTCTGACGGGATAAACAGTTCCTACACAATCAATCGTTCCATTGTTCCCTCCGTTACTTTCCGGGAAAAGGGAAAAGATGTCATCCTGTCTGCCACATTGACCAATTCTCATAAGATTGGGAATAATGATATTAAAATCTTCGGATTAAAAGCCGATCCATCCATTGATAAGCCAGACCGACTGGTCATCGATATTCCATCTGTCAATGCGGGCACTGCAGCAGTAAGCAACAGCAGCAATACCGGCACGGTGTATTCCTCAGATCCCACTATTTCACAGACTCCGGTTGACTTTACTATTTCCAATGCGGCTAAAAAGGCTCTGAAGGGTAAGGTCATTACTCTGGACGCCGGCCACGGTGGTACAGATGTAGGTGCCATCGGTCATCTGAACGGCAAGGAATATTATGAAAAGAATATTACCCTGTCCATTGTAAAGCCTCTGGCTGAAATGCTTCATCAGGCAGGTGCCAAGGTCATTCTTACCCGAAACAGTGACGTAAATGTTAATAAGCCTTATTCAGACTCTGTTTCCGAATTGCAAGCACGCTGTGACATTGCCAACAATGCCCACTCTGATATTTTTGTGTGCATACACATCGATTCTTTCAAAAACGGTTCTGTTGATGGCACTACCGCCTATTATTATCCAAAGACAAATAATGATATGCTGCTGGCACGCATGATCCATCAGGCCAATATGAATGATCTGTCCATGCCTGACAGAGGTATCGTTTCTAATCATTTTTATGTAAACCTGCATACCAACATGCCATCCGTACTGGTAGAACTGGGATATATTTCCAATACACATCGTCTGCAGATGCTCACTTCCAGCTGGGGTCCAAAGGTTATCGCCAGAAGTGTATTTAACGGCATTGTAAGTTATTTCCAGGCCGTATAATGAAATACAACCTCACCCGCTGTATACTTGGCCTGCTTCTTTGCAGCATAACCTGCGCTTTTATCAGCGGATGTTCACATCAGGAAATTCAATCTCCCCGGCCTCATCAGGTACCTGCCATGATGGACTCTACGCTTATTTATTATCTCCCCAGTGACGATGGACAGCATCTCCGCCGTTACGAGATGAAAACGGCGGCCAGGGATAATACACCTGTAGAAGCCCTGCGGGAAATGGTCAGGGCCGATAAACGTCTGGACAGCCCTCTTCTTCCTGATGGATTATCTGTTAACTATGTAGTGGTAGAGCATGGCACTGCATTCGCTGATTTCTCATCTGAACTCAATCAGCTGGATACCAGTCACTCTGTGCAGGAGCTATTTATCCATATGACCACGCAAACTCTTACCGAGTTTGCAGATATCCACTCTGTGGTAATTCAGATTAACGGACAGCCAAAGATGAACAGATCTCCTGGGCTTCCAAAATAGCAAGGAAAAACGTAACATTGACTTTGCCAGTTAAATAAAAGAGCAAACAAAAAGATTCGTGAAACCGATGGTTTCACGAATCTTTTTGTGCTTGATGCCTAATCCCTTTAATTTACGCTCAAAAAGAGTAAGGTCTTCATCAAGACTTGCTTTGGTGAATCGTTTAGTGAATTCGGTGCCGTTATCTGTCTGCACACATTCAATAGGCATCTTGCTTCACCAGTCAGACATGCGGACGGCACAAACTTTACGTCAATCTGGATGCGCT
>OGSS01001136.1_pt1 | contig 19549 bp, 13 predicted proteins | sample 1553591 | NCBI WGS metagenome assembly OGSS01 (sample SAMEA2580061, study PRJEB22360) | human gut metagenome | biome: human gut; feature: human-associated habitat; material: faeces | place: Denmark | collected 2008/2010
GCGTCGACTTTCCCTCGCCCGAGCCGCCGATGAGTCCGACGACCTCGCCCCTGCGGACCTCAAGGTTCACGCCGCGGAGCACCTCGTGCACGCTCCGTCGCAGGAAGGATCCAGAGGCATAGTACTTCGTGACGCCCTCGATCCGGAGCACGGGCTCAGCTTCCGGCGCACGCTGCGGCTCCTCCGCTGCGGGCGCAGGGCCTGCAGCCAGGGATTCCTGCAGAACGGCGTTCGCACGCCGCCAGGCGAGCGCAAGCCTCTGCGTATAGGGATGCGAGGGGCGCTCGAAGATCTCGCGGCCGCCCTTTTCGACGATTCCGCCCGACATGAGGATCACGAAGCGGTCCGCAAGGCCCGCCGCGAGGCCGAGGTCGTGCGTGACGAGCACGAGCGCCGAGCCCGTCGTCCTCCTCACCTCCTGAAGGCTCGCGAGGACGGCCCTGACGTTGACGACGTCAAGCGCGCTCGTGGGTTCGTCGGCGAGAATCACGTCGGGCCTGAGGATGAGGACGCAGGCGGTCATGACGCGTTGGAGCATCCCGCCCGAAAGCTCGCACGGGAAGGCCCTGAGGATGCGGGCGGGATCGAGCCCGACCGCACGAAGCGCTCTGCTCACGGCCTCATCGGCCTTCGAGCCCAAAAGTCCTGCGGCCGAAGCGGTTTCGCCGAGCTGCACGCCGATCCTCACGAGGGGATCAAAGGCGGTCATCGCCTGCTGGGCCATGTAGAGGATGCGCCTGCCGCGCACTGCGGCGAAGGCGCCCGGCGCGCAGAGCGTCCGGCCCTCGAAGTCCATCGTCCCCGAGACCGTGAAGCCGTGCGGAAGAAGCCCCGCAAGCGCCCTCAGGGTCAGGGACTTCCCTGCGCCCGACTCGCCCACGAGCGCAAGGCACTCGCCCCTGCGCACGTCGAGGTCGAGCCCGTGCAGGATTTCCCTGTCCCAGGAATCACGGACGCGAAGGCCCGCGACACTGAGAATCACGTCGTCTGCGTCCGTCATTCGGTCCTCCTCACGTCGAAGGCGTCGCGAAGCGCGTCGCCGAGGAAGTTGAGCGCCGCCACCACGAGCAGGATCGCGAGGCCGGGCACGAACATCTGTCCCGGATAAAGCGTCATCACGTTCTTCGCGTCCGCGAGCATGGAGCCCCACTCGGGCATGGGCGGCTGTGCGCCGAGGCCGAGGAAGGAGAGCGCCGAGATCATGAGGACGACGCTGCCCGTGTCGATCGTGCCGAGCACAAAGCATTCGCCCGCCGCATTGGGCACGAGGTGTCCGAAGAGCACCTTCATGTTGGAGGCGCCGGTCACACGCGCGAACTGCACGAAGCCGGCCGAATTGAGGTGAAGGATGAGGCCGCGCATCATGCGTGCATACCAGGGCCACTTGGCGAGCAGGCAGGCGATGAGCACGTTCTCAAGCCCCGGGCCCATCATGCCGACGAGGGCCAGGATGAGCACTTCGCTCGGAAACGACATCCACACGTCGCAAAAGCGCATGATGAGCGCATCGACCCTGCCTCGGGCCGCTGCCGCAGTGCCGCCAGCGATCATGCCGACGCCCGCCGTCACGATCATCGTGAGGAGCGCCGTCACGAAGGTGGTGCGGATGCCCCAGACCATGCGCGAGAGCATGTCGCGGCCGAGAAGATCGGTGCCGAAGGGATGCTCGAGGCTCGGCGGCAGGAACTTCGACGAAATGTCGATGGCCGTCGGATCGGCGAGCGGCAGCAGGGGCGCCGCAAGGCCTGCAGCGAGCACGGCGAGAAGGAAGAGGCCCGACGGGGCGGCCAGCGCCCTGCGCCAGCGGTTCGTCATGCCGCCTCCCCTGCGCCGCCTCTGCGGGCGCGCGGATCAAGCGCTGCCAGCGCAAGGTCCGAAAGCAGATTGAAGAGGATGAAGAACACGGCCATCACGAGCACGTAGGCGATGATCACGGGCAGATCCCTGTTGAAGATGGCGGAGACGCAGAGCCTGCCGATGCCGGGCCAGGCGAAGATGTTCTCGATCACGAAGGTGCCCGCGACGAGCTTCGGAATCGACATGCCGAGTGCGGTGACGGTACCCCTGAGGCTGTTGAGCATCATGTGAAGCGAGATCCGCCCCTCGGAGAGTCCGCGCGCCCTGGCGAACATCACCCAGTCGGACTCGGCCGTCCTCAGCATTTCGGTGCGGATGAGGCGAACGTAAGTGCCGACGTAGGCGAGCGAGAGCGAGACGGCGGGCAGAATCACCGACTCGGGAGTCCTCATGCCGTTCGTCGGAAGCCACCCGAGCGTGAGCGAGAAGAGCCACATCAGAAGGAGCGCGGCCCAGAAGTTGGGCAGCGCCGAGATCGTGAAGAGGACGCTGCGGATCGCCCTGTCGACGGGACCGCCCGCATGCCTTGCGCAGAGCCACCCGCACACCCCGCCCGTCACGAGCACGATCAGAAGGGTCGCGCCCGCGAGCGCCAGCGTGGGCGGGAAGGCTCGCAGGAAGTCGTCCGTCACCTTGTGCCCCGTCACGAAGCTCGTGCCGAGGTCACCCTGCAGCACGCCCGCGAGCCACTCGAAGTAGCGCGTCATGAGAGGGCGGTCGAGCCCGAGTTCATGACGCGTCTGGGCGATGAGCTCGGGCGTGGGCACCATCGCGTTCACGCGAATCGACACCTCGGCGGGATCAGAGGGCGAGAGTTCACCCAGCATGAACGCGATGAAGGTGATGCCCAGAAGCATCGGCACGAGGAGCGCGAGGCGCCGCACGAGCATGCCGCCCATTTATTTGCCCGCCTCCGTGAAGCTCATCTTCTCGAACGGGATCTCGTACTGCGTCACCGCAAAGGAGACGTCCTTGATCCTGTTCGAATAAACGGCCTTCGTGCGCGAATAGGAGACGGGGATGTAGACCGCCGCATCCGTGATGCGCGTGAGCACGTCGCGAACCATGGCGGCGCGCTTCTTCTCGTCGGCCTCGGTCATGAGGGCCGTGATGGTCGCGTCGATGTGCGCCTTGTCGGCAAGCCCGATCTGGGACTGATAGTCGCCGTGCGCGGGAATGCGCCAGGAGGAGAGATAGCTCTGCGGGTCGTACGGCGCGCCCCAGGAGAGCGAGTACTGCAGGTCGAATTCGCCCGTGCGCTGGCGGTCGAGGAAGGCCTGCTTCTCCTCGCCGATCACGCGAAGCTCGACGCCGATCTTGAGCAGGTCGCCCTGCATGGCCTCGGCGATCGTCTTTTCCTGGGCGTTGTTGGAGTTGAAGTAGAAGTCGAGCACGAGCCTTGCGCCGTCCTTCGTGCGGATGCCGTCGGCACCGGCCTTCCAGCCCGCCGCATCAAGAATCTCGGCGGCCTTCTTCGGATCATGGCCGCGCTCCTTGAGCGGAACGTCGCAGTAGGGCACGCTCTTCGCAAAGAGCGTCATGGCGGCCGCCTCCGTGCCATTGAGAATGCCGTCGACCACGGCCTGACGGTTGAAGGCGTAGGCCACCGCCTCGCGCACGCGCACGTCCTTCGTAATCGGGCGCTTCGAGTTGACGAGAATGGCGCGGGAGGCGATCGGCTCGCTCACCGCCGTGTTGAGGCGCTTCTCGTCCGTGAGCTTCTTGAACGCGTCGCCCGTGAGCTGGTCGCCGTCGGCGCCGAAGACGAGGTCGATCTCGCCCTTTTCAAGCGCCATCAGCATGGTCTGCGTGTCGGGCACGACGTTCCAGCGAACGGTGGGTACGATCGGCTTATCACCCCAGTAGCCCTCGTTGCGGCTGAAGAGCGCGTACTGCTGGTCCTTATGTTCGGAGAGCACCCAGGGACCCGTGCCTGCGAGACAGGTCACGCCGTCCTTCGTCCCGCCGTCCTTCATGCAGGCGGGCGAGATGAAGCGGAAAGGGCGCGAGAGCCCGAGCTCGATGAGTGCGGGGAAGTACGGATGCCTGAGATGCAGGCGCCAGGTGTGCTCGTCGACCACTTCGCTCGACTCGATCTCGTTGATCATGTCGAGCCAGGCGTGGCGCGTGCGGTTGGCCATGACGGCATCGATGTTCTTCTTGACAGCGTCGGCCGTAAACGGCGTGCCGTCCGTGAACTTGACGCCGCGGCGCAGATGGAAGGTGTAGGTGCGGCCGTCCCCGGAGATCTCCCAGCGCTCGGCAAGCGCGGGCTTAACCCCTTCGGGCGTATTGAAGACGAGCGGCTCGAAGACCATGGCCTGAGCGGCCATCTCGCCCAGATAAAGATGCGGATTGATGTTGCGGATGTCCTTCATGCTCGCATATTCGAGCACGGTCTTCTTCCGGGCTTCCCCGGGCGCGTCGGATTCTCCGCAGCCCTCAAGCACGAGTGCGCAGGCGACGGCAAGAGCAAGCGTTCGCTTCATGTCATGTTGTCCTTCCGTAAGGAGTGAATGGAGGGGCCCGCGGCCCTCAGAGCCCGTCCCCGTCCCGACATCATACTATTTTGAGAATCTTCATACATCCGCCAACAGAACTAGCAGAGGCGTGCATAAGGATCGGTTTCGCGAAGCCGGCATGATCCCGTCATTGTCCTGAAACGAAAAAAGGAGCACGGTCCCTAAGGCGTGCTCCTTTTTCCCTGTATTCCTCTTGTGCCGGCTCTTGGCGGTCGGTCATCCTGTCCGAGGGGATGGACGCAGGAGGATTACTTCATAGCGGCGAAGTTTTCGCCAGCGATCATGCCGAAGGTCAGGGCGTCGATGACGGCCACCGTGCCGAGACGGGAGGCGCCGTGGACGCCGCCGGTCACTTCACCGCCGGCGTAGAGGCCCTTGATCGGCTTCTGCGTCGTGGCGGAGATGACCTCGGCCTTTTCGTTGATCATGACGCCGCCCATCGTGTGGTGGATCTTCGGGCAGCATTCGATGCCGTAGAACGGGCCCTGGGAGACGGTCAGACCGTTGTTGAAGGAGAGGATGCGGCCGAAGTCCTTGTCTTCGCCGGCCTTGACGAAGCCGTTGAACTTCTTGACTTCTTCGAGGAAGGCGTCCTTCTTGATGCCGAAGTGGTCGGCGAGGGCTTCGAGCGTGTCGAACTTCTTGACCGTGCCCATTTCAAGCGGGAGCTTGACAAAGGACGGGTTGATGGCCTTCACGATGGAGTCGTCGCAGACGGCGATCGGGTAGTTTTCGTCCGTGCCGATGACCTTGAAGAGGGCGTCGGACTTGATCTTGCGGCCGGCGTGTTCGTCCATGAAGCGGCGGCCGGTCTTGCGGTCGACGACGAGGCCGAGGTCCATGCAGGCGTGGTTCGTGAAGTTCACGGAAACGCCGAAGCCCTTTTCACGCGGGTTGCAGTACGGCAGGAACTGGAGCCAACAGAGCTGAACCGGAGCGGCGCCAATGCCGAGGGCCTTGATCAGCACGCCGGCCGTGGCGCCGGGCTGGTTCGTGGAGTCGGTCGTCGGGACGACGCGCGGGTCCTGGATCTGACGGAAGAAGATGTCGCGGGAGAAGCCGCCGGCGGCGAGCATGACGCCCTTCGTGGCGCGGACGACGGACTTCTTGCCGGTCTTGTTTTCGAGGTCGTCGGAGACGGCCTTGTTGTTGAAGCGGTAGCCCGTGCGGCAGACGATGCCGGCGACGGAGCCGTCTTCTTCCATGACGAAGTCGTCGAACTTGCAGCGGGTGCGGATCACGACGTTCTTGAGCTTCTTGAGCTCTTCGTGCATCGGACGGATGTAGCCGGAGCCGGTGCCGGCCTTGATTTCATAGGAACGCGGAACCGAGTGGCCGCCTTCAAAGAGCATCTTGTTGGGCACGAATTCGCAGCCGCAGTCGACGACCATCTGGATCGTGTCGTTGCAGCGGTCGGCGATGGTGGAGAGGAGGTTCGTGTGGTTGATGCCGAGACCGTCCTTCAGGCAGTCGGCGATGAAGAGCTCCTTGCTGTCCTTGATGCCCTGGGCCTTCTGGACCGGGTTGACCGGGCAGGCGACGTTGCCGCCGCAGATGGCGGAGTTGCCGCCGACCGTGGACATCTTCTCAATCATGAGGACTTTGAGACCGGCGCGGCCGGCCTTGAGGGCGCAGGCCATGCCGGCAAAGCCGGAGCCGATGATCACGACGTCGAACGTTTCGTCGTACTTGGCAACGGACTTGGCGGGAATGCCGGCGTGCACGGCGGCAGCGGACATCATGGCGGCGGAGGCGGCGACGGCGGACTTGAGGAAGCCGCGGCGGCTGGTATCGATCTGGGTCATTCTGAGGATTCTCCATTCGGATTGGGAACACAACCGGCGGGGCGGATTCTCTCGCTCGCTCCTCGTCGGCGACACCGCTATTCTTCTCCTCCGCCCTCCTTTCGGCTACATACCGCGGTATGGACCTTGCACATACCAAAGTATGCAGGGTTTACCCTTCCCTTTCCCCAAACCCTTGAAAACACGCCCTCTCCGGCGGAAAGCCTCCTGTGGACGACACGTTGAAGGAGGGTTTCCCCCAGAGGACCGCCCCCTCCGCTCCCCCGCATCCGCCCCGCAGCAAAAGTCCGGCGAACATCCGCCGCAGTCCCTCCGCACCGATAACAATCACTCTCCTTCAGACGTTTCTTATTGACCAACCGAAAACCCCATACCCGGGTATGCATGAAATACATACTTTGGTAGGTAGGAAACGCCGGCGCGCCTGCATATGATTTGACCCAACGAAAGCGCATCGGACGGACAGCCCGTCCGGAGCTCCAGACTCCGCGCTTCCGGTCTCAGAACCCAGAAAGGAAAACAAAAATGAAGATGACGACGCTGATCATCGCCTCGCTCTGCGCCGCGACGTTCGCCTTCGGCACCGCTCAGGCTGCCGACCAGAAGTTCGGTGCCGACCGCCATGTCGGCATGGGCCTCTCCTGCGAGACCTGCCACGGTCCGGACAAGGCCAATCCCCAGGAACCCACGATCGACACGTGCAAGCAGTGCCACGACGTCAAGGCCCTCGTTGAAAAGACGAAGGACGTCAAGCCGGCCAACCCGCACATGTCCCCGCACTACCGCGACGAACTTGAATGCACGAACTGCCACATCATGCACGGCGAGACGGAAAACTTCTGCGACCAGTGCCACCAGTTCGGCTACAAGGTTCCGTAATCACCCGAACCGTCATGCAGGTTCTCCCACACCTTCTGTGAGGATGCTCTCCTCCATATCTCCTGCCTCACCGAAAGCCTCTCCCCCGAAAGCGCTCTCCGGCCGGTCACCGGAAGAGCGCTTTTTTCTTCCCCGCGCCCATCTGCATGCCTCATGACATGGCGCAAGGTCTTTGACGCTCCTTTGACGGACGCTTCACGGCGCGTTGACGAGGCCTCACGCGGTTTTGACGCCTCACGCCCGATACTGCGGACATCAAGCAAAAACACGCCGAAGGCATCCGCATGTCCGTCCAAGACCATCTCTGCTCCGCACGCATTCCGACGCCCGTCCTCACGGGCCTTCTCATTCCCGCGTCGCTTCTCATCATCCTCGCCATCGTGCCGCCGCACGCCTTCGACCTCTCCGTCTCGAAGCTCTTCTTCAGCGACGGCTGGCCCTGGCACAGGAACGAAGTCTTCACGACGATCTTCTACCGGCTTCCGAAGCTCGTGCCCGCCATCGTTGCGACGGTGCTTCTCGTCCGTCTCGCCGTCGTGCTCGCCCAGGGCCGCAGGATTCTCGAGGAGGAGGCCTCGAGACGCGCACTCTACGTCGTCATCGCAATGGGCGCCTGTGCCGCCGCAGTCTGGTGGCTCAAGAGCACGACGGGCGTCGCGTGCCCCTGGTCGGTCGAGCCCTTCGGCGGCGCCCTTCCGATGACGGATCCCGCCTTCGGCCTCACGGACGTTCCCGGCCGCTGCTGGCCCTCGGGACACGCGGGCACGGGCTTCGTCTTCATTGCCTTCTACTTTGCGCTCAAGGACGTCCGCCCGCGTGCTGCCGCAGGCGCACTTCTCTTCGCCGTCGCCTTCGGGCTCCTGTGCGGCGCGGTCCGCGTCATGGAAGGCGCGCACTTCGTCTCGCACGTGCTCGTCACGGGCATCGTCGACTGGCTCATCTGCGCGGCGCTCCACGCGCTCATCCTCGAGGACCGCAGCTCGCCCGCCTTCGCAAAGCCGCTCTCCGAAAGGGGCCTCGTCCTCCTGACAGCCTTCTGGTGGACGTTCGTCCTCAACATGCCGTTTCTTGCACGCGCCGCAGACCTCTCCGAGCCGAACTTCGCCTGGAGCATGCGCGAGGCCCTGACGCTCGCGGGCCTCTCCTTCGGCCTTCTCTTCATCTCCATAGCGCTCCTCACGCTCGTCATGGCGCTGCCTCGTCCCGTGCGCTGCGCCGTTCTCGTGCTCCTGAGCCTGACCGGCGCGATCTTCTTCGCGGGCACGCTCGTCTACGGCATTGCGTTCGACCCGAACATGGCCCGCAACGTCATCTCCACCGACGTACACGAGGCCTCGGCCTATTTCTCCGCACGCACGCTCCTGCTCGCTCTGGCCGCAGGCCTTCCGCCCGTCCTCGCTGCCTCCGCGGCCGACATGACGCCCGCCGGCCTCAGGCCGGCCGCCGTGCGTGGCGGCGTCGCCATCCTTGCACTCGCCGCAGGTGCAGGCGCGCTATTCACGCAGATGAACACGCTTGCGGCCGTCATGCGAAACGACAAGGCGCTGCGCTACCTCATCACGCCCGTCAACGTCCCCTACAGCCTCGCCACCACGCTCGCAAGGGACGCCTCGCCCGATGCGGCCCAAAAGCGCATCGTCGATCCGAAGCCCGAGTTCTCCGTCAGGCTCAGCCGTCCCGCCGTCCTTCTCGTCGTCATCGGCGAGACCACCCGCTCGGCGAGCTGGGGGCTCGCAGGCTACGCCCGCGACACCACGCCCGCGCTTCGCGCCGAAGGCGTGATCAGCCATCCGTCCGTCACGACCTGCGGCTCGAGCACCGACGTTTCGCTTCCCTGCATGCTGAGCAGGATCGGCCGCTCCGACTACGACCGCAGCCGCATCATCGGCGAGGAGGCTCTGCCGTCGCTCCTCGCCCGTGCGGGCGCGCACGTCGTCTGGGTCGACAACCAGAGCGGCTGCAAGGGCACGTGTGCGGGCACCGAGGTGCGAAGCCCCGACCCGAAGAGCGCCGCCTGCGCCTCGGACCGGTGCTTTGACGGCGTCCTTCTCGACGAGCTCGACGCCGACCTCGCGAACCTTCCCGCCGACCGTCCGACGGTGCTCTTCTACCACATGTACGGCGAGCACGGCCCGCGCTACCACGAGGACTCGCCCGCGCACGCCAAGGTCTGGACGCCCGAATGCACCGATGCAGACCTCGGCGCCTGCACGAAGGAGAGCATCATCAACGCCTACGACAACGCCGTGCGCTACACCGACGGCGTGCTGGCGGGCCTCGTGAAAAGGCTCAAGGCCCGAACGGACATCGACGCGGGCTTCGTCTACGTCTCCGACCACGGCGAGAGCCTCGGCGAAGGCGGCCTCTACCTGCACGGCGCCCCGTACTTCATGGCGCCGTCCGAGCAGATCCGCGTGCCGATGGTCATGTGGCTCTCGAAGGACTGGAGCCGCACCTTCGGGTTTGATGCGGCGAATCTTGCCCGCGAGCCTGCGGGCGGCGTCACGCACGAGCACCTCTACTCGACCGTGCTCGGCATGCTCGGCGTGCAGTCGACGACCCGACGCCCCAGATGGGACCTGACGGACAATCGGTCGAGCGCCGCACAATGACGCGCGCAGGCTGCAAGGCGTAACATCCCTGCAGGAAGACTAATCAGAAAAGAAGCACTCTCATGAGCATCCGCATTCTCGTCGTCGACGACAATCCCGACATCCTTGCCAACGTCCGCGACTTCCTTTCCATGAAGGACGGCTGGGCGCCCGAGACGGCCTCCACGGGGCGCGAGGCCCTCGAGCGCATCGACCGCTCGACCTTCGACCTCGTCATCCTCGACGTGGGGCTGCCCGACACCGACGGCATGACGCTCACCCGAAGGCTTCGCGCCTCGGGCTTCACCGCGCCGATCCTCATGCTCACGGCGCGCGACACGATCGACGACCGCGTCGAGGGGCTCACGAGCGGCGCAGACGACTATCTGATCAAGCCCTTCTCGCTTCGCGAGCTCGCCGCCCGCGTCGAGGCCCTGCTGCGCCGAAGCGGCGCGAATCCGGCGGGGCACCTCACTGCGGGCCCGCTCTCGCTTGACCTCAAAACGCTTCGCGTCGAGCGCGAAGGCCGTGACATCAGGCTCAACCCGACCTGCCTGCAGCTCCTTCGCGAGCTCATGCAGCAGAGTCCCGGCATCGTCTCGCGCCGTCGACTCGAGGCGGTCCCCCGGCAGGGGGGGCCGCCCCCCCCCCAGACTGGTAGATCGAACCTTTATCTTCTGCGCCAGGCGGTCGACAAGCCGTTCGACCATCCGCTCATCCACACGCATCCTCGCCTCGGCTGGTCCGTTGCCGATCTTCCCGACTCCGTCTCCTGAAACGCCGCCATGCCCGTCCGACATTCGCCTCCGCGCAGCCTGGCCCAGCGCATCATGCTGAGCTTCGCGCTCCTCGTCACCTTCGTGGCTGGGTTCTACGCATTCGCGCTCTACCAGTCGATCGAATTCACCGAGCAGCAGCTCATCTCGGGCATCCTCAGGGACGAGGTCGCCAGGGCGGTCGACACGCTTGAGCGCGGCGAGACGCCGAGGCTCCCCGAGGACACCCGGCTCTACGGCGCGCCTCCCCTTGAGGCGCCTCCGCCCGCCATGCGCGGCCTGCCCGAAGGCTTCGGAGAACTTTCGAACAACGGCGACTTCTTCGTCCATACAGGCGCCTGGCGCGGTGAGCCGCTCGTGCTCACGCGCGATCAGCTCGGCTTCGAGGACACGGAACGCGTCTTCAGGCGGATCACGCTCTTTTCCGTTCTCGCCGTCTTCTTCCTCGGCCTTCTCGCGGGCTGGATCCTTGCGCGCAACATCATGAAGCCCGTAAAGACGCTCTCCGACGAGGTGAGAAAGGCCAGCGCTGCCCGCACCTACGAGCCGCTTTCGGTCGAGCTCACCAACGACGAGGTGGGCGAACTCGCCCGCATCTGCGACGGCGCCATGAAGAGGCTCCACGAGGCCCTGCAGCGCGAGAAGGCCTTCACGGGCGACGTGAGCCACGAACTCAGGACGCCGCTCACCGTGATCGAGACGAGCGCCGAGCTTCTCTCAATGACGCCGCTCTCGCCCGCTCAGGCGAAGCAGGTCGAGCGCATCACGCGCTCTGCGGGCGACATGCGCGAGCTGATGTCGCTCTTTCTCTCCTTCGCCCGCCTCTCGAACGAAACGACGGGCCCCGAGCCCGACTCCGCCGCGGGCATTCTCAAGGCCGTCGCCGACACATGGGAGCCGTTTGCGGCCGAAAAGGGCCTCGCGCTCGTGCTTCGCCGCGAGGCCGAGTGCCCCGGCGCCTACTCGCCCGTCATGCTCGGCACCGTCGCCAACAACCTCGTGAAGAACGCCGTCGCCTACACCGAAAGCGGCGTGGTCACGATCACGGAAACGTCCGAGGGCTTCATTGTCTCCGACTCGGGACCGGGACTCGCCGGCGACGAGGCCGCCCGCATCTTCGAGCACGGCGTGCGCGGCAGTGCAGCCGTCGCCGACGGCTCGGGCGCCGGACTCGGCCTTTCGATCGTCTCGCGCATCTGCCGCCGCTCGGGCTGGACGGTAACCGCGGGCAAGGCCCCTGAAGGCGGCGCCGCCTTCACGGTCACAAGGACGAAGGCGGTCGACGCACGACGCGCCGACCGCCTTTGAGAAAACGTCTTTGAGAAAAGACTCAACTGGTCTCAGTGCTTGTGATGCAGATTGAGGGGCTCGCCCTTGCGTTCGACAGGCTTCGTCTTTCGCACCGACGTCCAGCACACGAGTGAACCGAGCACGACGAGCGCGACGCCCTGCCAGAACGTGGCGCTCAGATCCGACCCGATGTAGAAGGAGGCGAAGACGCAGGAGAGGACGGGCGTAAAGTAGGAGCCGATTCCCAGAAGCGTCATGTTGCCGTACTGCATGCCGTAGGTCCAGACGCCGTAGCCCAGTCCCGTCGCGGCCGCGCCGAGGAAGACGCCGAGCCAACCGGGATGCATCCACTCGCCGGGCGGCGTGGGCGTAAGCAGCCAGATGAGCCCGAAGATCAGCATGTCGTTGAAGAAGATGATGACCACGGGATTGTGCCCGCCCGACCAGGCCCTGGTCATCGAGCCGTAGCCCGCCCAGAGCACGGCGCCCACGAGGGCGATCGTGTAGCTCCACGGATTCTTCATCCAGTTGGCCGCAAAGTGCATCGGATTGAATCCGTCCTCGCCGCCGAGCACCACCATGACGCCCAGCAGGCTCAGCAGCACGCCCGGCACGATCCACCACCTCGCCCGCTCGCCGTTGAAGAGCACCGCGAAGACGATCGTCAGGCAGGGCCACAGATAGTTAACCATGCCGACCTGCATGGTCTGCGTGGCGTCCTCGGCCATCGATAGCGAGAAGATGAAGCAGATGGCGCAGACGTTTGCGGCGCCCACGCCCAGAAGCAGGTACTTGAGGGAGAAGGCCCGCAAATGCGGGCGTCCGAAGATGAGAAGAAGCAGAAGACAGGCCGCGGCGTACATCACCGTGAAGCCCGGGCCTCGCCCGAAGTCCTCGGCGATGCCGCGGCAGATCCCGACGCTCATGCCCCAGAGGACGGGTGCGAGAAGACCGACTGCAGTTGCGCGTGTTGATGCGTCCATTTGCGAAAAAGGCCCGCCGCTTGAATGTTCGCGGCGGACCTGAGTGAGGTCAGTTGCGGTTGTTGCTCAGGACATTATGCCCGATGTTCATTCCTCAAAGGCGCCCTTGACGATCACTTCGCCGGCGCGCATGCACTGGACGCCGCCCATGAAGACGTCGGTGATCTCGTGTTCGGCGTTGAGGATGAGCAGGTCGGCGTCGGCGCCGACCTCGATGACGCCCTTGCCTTCGAGCGTGAGCGCTTCGGCGACGGTGCGGGTCATCGGCAGCAGTGCGGTCGTCAGGTCGTGGCGGCGCGCAAGTTCCTGAACGGTCTCGATGTTGCACATGATGGAGCCGACGCCGAGGCCGACCATTTCGCCCGCCTCGTTGAAGCGCGGCATGGAGCCGTGGCCGTCGGAGCTCATCGTGATGCGGTTGACGGGCACGCCGTTTTCGACGGCCATGTCATAGGCGTCGGCCGCGCAGCCCATGTAGTTGCCGCCGCCCGTGGTGATGTCGATCCAGCCGCCCTGCTTCGCGAAACCCATCGCGCGTTCGAAGACGGCGGGATGACGGGCGACGTGCGTCGGACGGATGTGCTTGATCGGCAGGCCGGAGGCGACGATGCCGTCAAAGATGTCGAAGGACGACGTGTAGTCGCCGAGATGAACGTGCACGAAGCCAGTCTTGCCCGTGAGCATGCCCGCGACGCGGACGTCGGCGACGATCGAGCGGACCTCCTCCATCGACGGGAAGGAGCAGCGGTGATCGCCCAGGGCGATCTTGACGCCGAGCACTTCGGGAATGGCGAAGAGTTCGGTCTTGACGGAATCCGTGATCGTCGTGACGGGGTAGGAGTAATTGCTCGTCCACATCCAGCCCGAGGCGCCTTCCTGCTTGAGGCCACGCACCTTGGCGAGGAGGTTCTCGATCGAGCGGGACATGCTGTCCGTGCCCGAGACGCCGAGGAAGGTCGTCACGCCGGCCTTGACGAGCTCGGAGAAGACGAGCTCGGGGCAGCGGCTCTTCCAGCCGCCTTCACCGCCGCCGCCCGTGACGTGGATGTGCTGGTCGATGAGACCCGGGGTCACGATGGCGCCGCAGGCGTCGATCGTCTCGAGGCCGGGGACGGAAAGGCCCTCAAGGCTCTCCTCCATGGCGACGATCCTGCCGCCTGCGATGAAGATGTCGCGACGGCCGAGCTTTTCGGGGGCGAAGACTTCGGCGTTCTTGATGAGGATGGGACGGGGCATTCTTTCTCTCCTTTGGTCCTGCCCGCGGCCGAAAGTGAAAGGGATGGGGCCGCGCGCGCAATGAGGCAATTCTACCTGCCCGACGCCTGCAGGAAGCCCCGTGCCCGAACGCCTGAAAACCCTCAGGGGTTTACCCTTACCCGTAGGTGTGCTTCGAACGAGGAGACAGAAAGAGATACAGGACGGCGCCCGCCGTAAGGACGACGGAAACGGCGAGGCGGGAGACGTCGCCCGTGTCCGCCTGCAGCATCCAGGCCTCGGCGACGGGGCCTGAGGCCAGACACCCGAGCGAGGCTTCAAGACGAACGGAGGGCGTGCGGCCCGAAAGCAGGCGGAGCATCGCCCAGACGAGGCCTGCGAAGCTCAGGATTCCCGGCAGCCCCGTCCTTATCCAGAAGCCCTCGGGCACCGCGCCCATGACGGCTGAGACCATGAGGCCGAACCCCGTCGCATTGAAGAGGACGGCGGCGGCCATGAGGCCCACGAGCACGATGAGGCCGCCCTCGACACCCGAGGGCTCGCGCTCGTGCGCAGGCGGAAACTGACGGCTCCACTTCCAGAAGGAGTGGATCACCATCAGGAAGACCAGCAGGAGCATCAGGCTCCCCGACGGCGGAGCCGCCGCGCGAGAGCGCAAGCCTGCGGCCCGAAGCGGTGCCGTAGGTGAGTGCGGGACGATTGGAAAAGAGAAGATAGAGGGTCACGACCACCGTGAGGAAGAGGAGCCCCGTGGGCTCGCCAGCAAGCTCGATCGGAAGGCCGAGGTAGATCGTGCGCAGGACGGCGACGAGCGGGCCGCCGAGCCAGGCGCAGACGACGGCGGCGCCCAAGGCGACGGACGAGCGGCCGAAGACGAGCGCGCCGATCGCGATCAGCAGGAAGAACGAGGCGGCAAAGTCCGGAATGAGCGTCTGCGCGACGGGCCAGAGATAGTCGGTGCTCATCGAGATGACGCGCGCGGCCTCGCCCGCGGCGCGGCCGAAGTGATAGAGCGCGTTGACGGCCTCGACGATGAGAAGCACGATTGTGAAGAGCAGCAGGCCGCCGACCCCGCTCGGAATGCCCGGCACCTGATAGACGGGCGGAACGGCGCGAGCGATGCGGCGAATCGCCCAGACGGGCACGAGAACGGCGATCGCACAGAGCGCGATCATCAGCATGACCTGCATGCCGGAAAAGTGGACCACGGTGGTTTCCATCATGGTTTTCGACTCCAGAAAAGAGGCTCCTCAAGCGGAGCACAGCGGAGGCATTCTACACAAGGACATTCGTCCGAACTGCCTTCCGCACAGGGCGTTCAAAGATTTTTGCTTTTTTCTCAGGGCACGTCCGGACCGTCTTCTGCGGCGTCAGGATGCGAAAGGCGCTCAAGCAGGCCACAGAGCTCGCCCTCGGCGTGGCGCCCGCAGCAGGCGCCCGCGAGCGAGCAGAGCTGCTCGCGCAGCCGCCTGAGCTCCGCCATGCGCGCCTCGACCGCCTCGAGGTGCCTGTGGATCATCACGTGCGCGCGGTCGGCCCCCTCGGGACTCCCGTCCTCAATGCTCTCGAGCAGCGAGCGGATCTCGTCGAGACTGATGTCGAGCGTGCGGCAGTGCCTGATGAACTCGAGCCTGCCGACATGGACCTCGCCGTAGTCGCGGTAGTTGTTCGCAAAACGCCTGGGCGCGGGCAGAAGTCCCATCCGCTCGTAGTAGCGGATCGTCTCCGCCGTGTGCAGCGTGCGCCTGGCCAGTTCGCCGATCTTCATGACTCGTCCCTGAAAAAATAATGCTGATTCGCATTATCGCAAAAAAACGCTTGACCTTGTAGCGACTTCAGGGTGTGTAATGCCATCCATCAGTAATTCACGACGGACCTCGTCCGCAGAACAATCATGTCCACTCTGATCATCTCCATCTCCGCCATGTGCTGCCCCGCCGAGGGCGGTCCCGTCGAGCAGGTCCTCAGGGCCGCTCCGGGCGTGGCGGACGTCACGCTCGACTACTCCACCCGCACGGCCAGGGTCACGGGCGACAGGATCTCGGGCGAAGCCCTGCTTGAGGCGCTCCTCTCCATCGGCATGCCCGGCGAACTTGTCGTCACGGGCGCAAGGCGCATCGTGCTCTCCGTCCCCGAAATGGACTGCCCCGTCGAGGCGGACGAGATTCAGAAGGCCTTTGCGGCCGCAGGGATCACGGGCGCGGACTTCAACGTGATGACCCGCACCGTCACGCTCTCGGGCGACGACGATCTCGAGGCCGCCGCAGTGCGCGCCGTCGAATCCTGCGGCTACACGGCAAAGGCCGCAGCCTCGGGCCCCAGGACGATCGAAAGCGCGCCGATTCCCTGGGCGCTCTACATCACCGCCCTCTTCGTCGCCTTCATGTCCGAAGCGGTCGAGCTTGTGAGTGAATACTCGCCCGGACTCATCCCGCTCGAGCACGGCACGATCGACCTCATCACGCTCGCACTTGCCGTCGTCGCTATCCTGATGGCGGGGCTCGAGGTCTTCAAAAACGGCGTTCTGGCGCTCGTTCACCGCAACCTCAACATGAACGCCCTGATGGCGGTGGCCGTCGTGGGCGGCGTGCTCATCGGCGCCTGGCCCGAAGCCGCCATGGTGATGGTGCTCTTCCAGATTTCAGAGTCGATCGAGCAGCTCTCGATGACGAAGGCCCGCCGCTCCATCCGAGACCTGATGAGCGCCGCCCCCGAGACGGCCGAGGTCAAGGACGGCCGCAGCTGGCGCAGGGTCCCCTCGTCCGATGTGGGCGCGGGCGCCGTCGTGCGCGTGGGACCGGGCGACCGCGTTCCGCTTGACGGCAGGATCGTCAGGGGCGCGACCGCGCTCGACCAGTCCATGGTGACGGGCGAAGGCATGCCCGCCGAGAAGTCCGAGGGCGACAACGTCTGGTCGGGCACGGTGAACCTCACCTCCACGATCGAGGTGATGGTGACTGCGGCTGCGAGCGAGAGCCTCTCGGCCCGCATCATCGACGCCGTCGAGAACGCCCAAGCCTCGAAGTCTCCCGTGCAGCGCTTCGTCGACCGCTTTGCAGCCGTCTATACGCCGATCGTCTTCTTCATCGCGGCCGCCGTCGCAATCGTGCCTGGCCTCGTGGCGGGCGAGTGGAGCACGTGGATCTACCGCGCGCTCTGCCTGCTCGTCATCTCCTGCCCCTGCGCGCTCGTGATCTCGACGCCCGTAACCGTCGTCTCTGCGCTCGCCACGGCCACGCGCTGCGGCCTGCTCATCAAGGGCGGACTCTATCTTGAGGAGGCGCGCAAGCTCGTCAACATCGGCCTCGACAAGACCGGCACGCTCACGAAGGGCGAGCCCGCCGTCGCAGGCGTGAAGTACCTCGCCACCTTCGACGAAAGGCTCACGGGCGCGATGGCCGCCAGCCTCGCCGCCATGAACAAGCATCCGCTCTCCCAGGCCATCGCACGCTGGGCGCATGAAAGGCACCTGCCCGTCTATCAGGTCGAGGGCTTCACGGCCATCCCGGGCGCAGGCGTCGAGGGCCGCATCGAGCGCGGCATGGTGAGGCTCGTCAACCTGCGCTGGCTCGAGGAACAGGGCCTTGCCGACGAGGAGGTCCGTCGCACGTTCGCGCACTATACGAACGAGGGCATGTCCGCCGTCGCCGTCGCCGACGCCTTCGGCGTGCAGGCGGTCTTCGGACTCGCCGACGTCGTGAAGGAGGACACGGTCGAGGGCCTGCGTCAGCTCGCCTCCGTGGGCATCCGCCCGTGGCTCCTCACAGGCGACAACGAGGCGGCCGCCCGCGCGCTCGCCGAAAAGGTCGGTCTCAAGGACGTCAGGGCGGACCTGCTGCCCGAGGACAAGCTCAAGGCCATCGAGGAGCTTCAGAAGAGCGGCCTCACCGCCATGGCGGGCGACGGCATCAACGACGCCCCCGCGCTTGCCCGAGCCGACATCGGCATCGCCATGGGCGTGCGCGGCACGGACAGCGCCATCGAGGCCGCCCACATTGCCGTGATGGACGACAGGATCTCGTCGATCGCAACGCTCGTGCGCCTCTCCCGCATCACCCACGGCTTGCTCGTCGAGAACATCGCCTTCGCCATCGGCGTCAAGATCATCTTCGCGCTCCTCGCGCTCACGGGCAACGCCACCATGTGGATGGCCGTCTTCGCCGACACGGGCACCTGCCTGATCGTGGTCGCCAACGCCATGCGCATGCTGCGCATGAAGCCAAGGCTCGACCGCATGGCCGAGGAGGCCCGCAGGGCCGCCTGACGCGGCCCCCGCACGCATCCGGCTTCAAGCGCCTCCGGCATTCCCGGAGGCGCCACGTCCAACAGAAAGCCGCCGCCGAGTCCTGAGGATCAAGGAGACCGCGGCCCTCTCAACAACAAGCGCCCGTCGGCATCGGGCCAAAACGGGCACTCTTCATAGCTTCGGGAAGAGGCGGGGTGCTCAGAGGTCGGAGGTCCAGCCGTTTTCGCGGTCTCGGGCCTTGATCTGGAGCTTGTCCTTGTACATGGCCGAGTCGTCGCGCTTCTGCGTGTCGGAAAGCTCGCGGTCCTGAGCGCCGTCGAAGGAGGCTCAGCCCATGGCGAGGGAGACGGGCACCTCGACCGCCTTGCCGAAGGGCTCGAAGGCGGTCTTCACGCGGCGGGCGAGGTCGGCCGCGTCGGCGTCCCTCGAGACGAAAAGCACGACGCCGAGCAGGATCGAAACCTGCCGGTCGTCTCACGAGAAAATGGGGCGGGACATGGAAGGAAGTGCGGGGTTTAATGTTTGGCTCTTCGCAGCTTTGAGTGGGTAAGTGCATGGCTAAGTGGAATCATTCCGTCAGGGGCTCCGCCCCCGACACCCCGGCGTTCGCCGCCACGTGGCTCGAGGGAAAGGCGGGCGTTAACGCCCTTACTTTCCCCGAACCACAGGCTATTTGCGCTGAATCACCTCGTCAATCTGCTTTCGCGGCATATGCTCGGCCTAACGGCCTGCGCTATTCCACGACAGCTTGACGATTCGATTCCGCGCGAGAATTGCCCACACGAATCTGCGAAAGGCCTAATGTTTATTTTTTCGTTGGTCGGCAGTTCTTTCCTTCCGGCATCAATACTGTCCAAAAGTTGACGGCGCAACAGAGGCTTTCCGGGGTGAAGAGCCTCATTTTTGTCGGTCTAACATTATAGCGGCCGCACGGGCGCCTGTATTTAGCGTTTCCAATCGAAAACGCTCTCGGCGAGCAGCTTTCCGACGCGCTATCCTTGTATGGACACCCACCATTTCCAATCGCCCGCCATGACCGATCCCACAAGGCTTGAACCCAGAAACGGCGACTTCGTCGCCTACGTCGAGGCGCTCCAGGAGGAGTCGCTCGAGGCGCTTCGCCGCGCCAATCAGGCTGCAATCGCAAATCCCCTGCAGGTGCCCGACGCCTCCGAGGGCGGGGCCGACCTGGGCAGGATCGCGGCCGAAATGCAACGCAGGGCCCGCGCCGAGCGCGGGGACGAGGCAACGCATGATGCCGCGCAGGCGGACATGCTGCGAAGGACGAAGAAATCCGTGGCGGAGAGCTTCCGCCGCATGGGCGGCGCAACCCGCGGAAGCACCCGGGCGCCCGCTCCTCAGCCTCACTCTCCCGCCCCGGCACC
>OGSS01001157.1_pt1 | contig 19024 bp, 12 predicted proteins | sample 1553591 | NCBI WGS metagenome assembly OGSS01 (sample SAMEA2580061, study PRJEB22360) | human gut metagenome | biome: human gut; feature: human-associated habitat; material: faeces | place: Denmark | collected 2008/2010
GGGGAAATCGACCTGAAGGCGGACCGGCGCCCACCCCGCCATAAACGTGCCGCGTCCGCACAGAACCAGTCCGGACGGCGTACCCGAATTGACGTGCAGCGCAAAGCCTGCCTGCGGTGCCGGGTCTTTCAGCACGCCCGCCGAGAGCATGGCCTTCGCGCCGGTAAAGCCTTCCTCGTCCGGCTGAAACACCAGCTTGACCGTGCCGTTCAGCTCACCTTGGTACTCGCGCAGCAGCTTTGCCGCACCGAGCAGCATCGCCGCGTGCATGTCGTGGCCGCAGGCGTGCATGCAGCCGTTCGCGGATGCAAAATCCAGTCCGGTCTGCTCGGTCACACGCAGCGCGTCCATGTCGGCGCGCAGGAGCAGACAGCGGCCGGTCTCGGTGCCGGTTATCTCCGCGACGACGCCGCCTGCCAGCTCGCGCGGCTGATAGCCCATCTCAAGCAGGCGTTTTTTGACGCAGGCTACGGTGTTCGGCAGGTCGGTGCCGACCTCGGGTGCAGCGTGCAGCGTCCGCCGGTCGCGGACAATATCCTCTCGGATGCACTCTGCCGACGCAAGCACCTGCTCCGCCGTTATGGTTAAAGTTTGTGACATGGTTTTGCCTCCCTTATCGGTGTTTCTGTATTGCCTTAAGTATACCATAAATCGCAGAAAAAAACCGCTCTGTTTTTATTTGGCGCAGCCATTTCCCGTATTGGCCTTGACGAAACGCGCTGTAAATTGTATCATATAGGTATATCATTGTGTCCACATGGCAACTTGGCGGCAGCGTGACAGGCTGAGGGGAAATCCGCCGATGTCATCCAGATGCAACGCAAACAAAGGGAGTATGTAGGTATGAAAAAAATTCTAAACAGCCTGCCGTTCAAGCTGCTGCTTGGCGTTGCGGTGGGCATCGTGCTCGGTCTGGTGGCGAACGAGGCCGTGATGAACGTGGTCGTGACGATCAAGCAGGTGCTCGGTCAGATCATCACGTTCTGTGTGCCGCTGATCGTTATCGGCTTTATTGCGCCGTCCATCACCAAGCTGGGCCACAACGCATCCAGAATGCTGGGCATTGCGCTCATTATCGCATATGTGTCGTCGGTCGGCGCAGCGCTGATGAGCACGGCAGCCGGTTACACACTCATTCCGCACCTGTCGATCGTATCGCAGGTTGACGGCCTGCGTGAGCTGCCCGAGGTACTGTTCCAGCTGGAGATCCCGGCGATCATGAACGTGATGAGCGCACTGGCGCTGTCGCTGATGGTCGGTCTGGCCATCACCTGGACCAAATCCAAAATGATGGAGTCCCTGCTTGACGAGGTGCAGAACATTGTCCTCGCCATCGTCACAAAGATCATCATCCCGATTCTGCCGTTCTTTATCGCGTCCACCTTCTGCGGTCTGGCGTATGAGGGCACGATCACCAAGCAGTTTCCGGTGTTCATCAAGGTCATCATCATCGTTATGATCGGTCATTATATCTGGATGGCGCTGCTCTATGGAGTTGCGGGCGCGTACTCGGGCAAGAACCCGATCGAAGTAGTGAAGCACTACGGTCCGGCGTATATCACTGCGGTCGGCACGATGTCCTCCGCTGCGACATTGGCAGTTGCTCTGCGCTGCGCAAAGAAATCATCGGTACTGCGTAAGGACATGGTCGATTTCGGTATCCCGCTGTTCGCCAACATCCATCTGTGCGGCTCGGTGCTGACCGAGGTTTTCTTCGTCATGACAGTCTCGCAGATTCTGTACGGCAAGATTCCGTCTGTCGGAACCATGATCCTGTTCTGCGTGCTGCTCGGCATTTTTGCCATCGGCGCACCCGGCGTGCCGGGCGGTACGGTTATGGCTTCGCTCGGTCTGATCACCGGCATCCTGCTGTTTGACGGCACCGGCACCGCGCTTATGCTGACCATCTTTGCCCTGCAGGACAGCTTCGGCACCGCCTGCAACGTCACCGGTGACGGCGCGCTGACGCTTATTCTGACCGGCTACGCGAATAAGCATCATATCGCGGAGGAAAAGCGTGAGGTTGAGGCAGCGGAAGTTCAGTAATCAAATGAGAAAAGGAGTCCGCTTCTGCGGGCTTCTTTTTGTACCGAGAGAAATCAGGTGTTCGGATGAGGAAAGCGTATTATGTCGCGTGCGGCTTAGTGTATGAGCTGATGTTTCTGCACGGAGAGCGTATTTGCAGCGATTGTGATCGCTGTGCTGACCGGTTTTCTGCTCTCGCGTTGCATGACACACACGCCTGCGTTTCGTCCGGTCAAAGATTCGCTGCTGTGGCTGGGTACGGTTCTGGCAACGCATTTGCTCGCGGATTGGCTGAGTCTGCCGCTGTACATCGCGCGCCTGTGCGATGTGGAGATTCAGGAATCCGGGGCGCTCGCTCTCTGCTGCTGACGGATTGCTCGTCTTGATGGTAATGGCCGTGTTTGCGATGGGTTCTCTCAGCGTGTATGCGGTTTCGCTGGGGTTGACGGTGCGGCGGCGCTCAAAACAAGCGACATGACGCAAATTTCCTGCAGGAATTTTCACAAAACACTTGACTTTTCCCTCCGGATTTGGTATTCTATTTAGGCAAGGTTTGATAGACCATTGCAAATCCGGGTGTAGCGCAGCTGGTAGCGTGCTTGACTGGGGGTCAAGAGGCCGCAGGTTCAAGTCCTGTCACTCGGACCAAATAAGCACGCTAGTTTTGATACGAAGGTATCTGAAACTATCGTGCTTTTTCTTTTTGCATAAATTCTTGTGCCGCAAAGGTTTTCGGTGCTTCTGCTCTTTGAAGTAGTTTCATCGTGAGCGTTGAGGGGCTGTTTTTCACCGTGTCAGATGGGCGAATCTACACTTGCTTCATAGCCACGCCGAAACTTTTTTCCAAGGAATAGTTTCAGTGTGACTGAGAAAGTGTCATTGTCAGAGGAAAAGTTTCATTGTGCCTTATCGATTGCATTCTGCGCCGCAAGGTGGCCGCTGGTGACCGCACCGGTGGCCGCCTTGCGCCGCAGAATGCAGTCTTTATAGTCCAACATACATTACCCTCCATAAAATGTAGATTTCCGCTATTGCGGATACCATCATTATGGAGAATTTCCGAACTACTTCAATTAGCTGTCTATATTGGGGTGGCCGTTAGGCCGCACAGCGGCCGCTGAGCTCCGCAACCGTGGCCGCTGGCCACCGCCGTATGCAATCGATTATTGAGCACTTACTTTGATACAATAGAAAAAGCCTTCTCTGGGGTAAAAACCGCAGAAAAGGCATAAAAACAAGGGCTTTCGAGGTCAAATGACGAATTCGGAAGCCCTTGTTGCTTTGTTCAATTGTAGCTCACCGCTCCACTTATATGACGGGGTGTAAGACTTGCGGTGTACAGATTTTGGAATAATTAAAAGATGTGGAAAAATTAGAAGGTATCAAATGAACTCGCATCAAATGAACTCGCACTCTGCCTCCAGGAGCCCCTCGCACATTACGGTAATCACACCATCAACTGTTTCGGCAGCAAAGTTAACTTCGGATACAGAAACTGCTACCACCCTTAGATTTCGTCCAGCTTGTACTTATGGTGCATACTGCCACAACACTGGATATATAAGCCATAAGGTCCTAATTTCGCTTCCAGTGAGCAGTTGCAACGTGCACAATGTTGTCCTGTGCCGCCGTTACGGTAGAAATACCGTTCCACCAAATCCACATCTACAAGAGATGTTTCCTGACAGACAGGATAACCGGTGCATCCAAGAAAGAACTTGCCTTTCTTACTCTTTTGCAGTTTCATAGGCCTACCGCAAGACGGGCATTTCTTCTTTGCAAGAACATAGCTTGCAAAATTTTCTGTCACAGCTTTCCCCTCATCGTCCACAGTAACGGACTTACTCTGATCTACGGTCTTACTCATCTCCATAAAGCCGTACAATGACGTTGCTGTATATTTACCTTCAAATCGAATGACCGGACGGTAGCTTGTCTGGAGGATGCTGCCTTCTGACCTAAATTTGGCATCAGACGCGGGCATTCCAAACCATACGACCCTTTTATCAATTAGGGCCAAAGGGTTGGCAAGGAACGGATTTTCAATCGCAAGGGATTTCAATGCAGACGGGAGGGACTGCTTGTTTTCGGCTCTTAAGAATAGTGTGATGCCCTTTCCTTTGGCAGTCCGTAATGCTGTAGCAAGTTGCCTCGCGTATGCGTCGTCTACAGGTTTATCAGGAATATCAATCCTTATTTCACGCTTTGCTGCCACAATATCGTTTAGGAACTGCTTGGTTCCTTCATTATTATCAAAGAAACTCATCAGACTGCTGCTGATGGACTTCCGCTGATGCGTCAGTTCAGTTCCTTTCAAGCAACTCGGCTTTCTTCGCTGGGTTTCGATCATACGCTCAAACATGAGATTATTGGACAAATTTTTGTTATCCATGTAAGCGACATTTGCAACGCCGATAAACTTGCCCTTCGCTCGTGTCAAAGCAACATTGAATAATCTGTTTGCGTAATTGTTTCCGGTAGAAGTCAGTAACATTCCCGGATACGGCATGCGATAGCAATCCACTGCATCATATACAATGACATCTTTTTCAGAACCCTGGAACTGATGCACAGTTGCACAGGAAATTGGTTTCAATTCTGGGTTTGTTTCCGCTACATCCCGTGCCATTGCATGAAGCAGACGAGATTGTGCATGGTATGGTGTGATAATTCCAACCTCTTGATTTTGAGCAGCTTCTAATGCCAAAGAGAAAGACATCAAGGCGCTCAACACATTTACCCTCGAATTATCACCGGTCTTGGTACAAACTGACATCATACCAGACAAATCTGCAAATGCTATTGCATAACCCGCAGCAGGCTTCTGATCTGCGATGGTTTGGCGTTTCTTATCCATATCTCCAGCAGAGCGAAGCAATCCACCGTACATTGTCTGACTTGCAAAATCAGCAATGCGAGGGTGCATACGATATTGAGTATCCAACATACACAGCCATTTATGGTTTCTTCCACTGTCTACAGCAGATGTGATTCCACAATACTGGAAAATATCTGCGTTCAACGGGGAAGTTCCACTGCTCTGTACGATAGGAGGAAGTTGACGAAAATCACCCATACAGATGAAATGATTCTTTGCAAGGCTGGCAGAGAAAACAATCTGCGGAATATACGCCATACTGGCTTCATCGAAAATTACTACATCAAATCGACTGTCGCGAACAGTGCTGTCTACAACAGCTTTGGAAACAGTGGTTGCAACAAACTTTGCTTTTTTCACCGTTTCCTTTTCCTCAAATGACAATTCGTTTCTGATCTGTGTAAGCCTACGCCCAATTTCCACATATCTCTGTGAAGTTCTCGACAGTCTTTTACGTTCCGCAATCAGATCATGGCGCTCACGAAGAAGTTCCGGATGATTATGAATTACCAAATTGTAGGAAGTCAAATACTCATGTTCAAGCAAATCCTTTCTTCTCGCGTAACCATATCGCACAAGGGTTCCCGGCTCTGTATGCGATGACATTTTATATACACGCATAATTGCTCCGTCCACAGAAACATTGCTGTATGATAACATCAACACGCGGCTACCTTGCTCAATATGAGCCAAAGCAATCTTAGCCAATGTCTGTGTCTTACCGGTTCCCGGAGGCCCCCAGACAAAAGTAATTGGCTGGTTTTTTGACATTTTAACAGCTTCCTGCTGGCCATGAGTAATTTTAGAATTGCCATAGTCGATGGACTTCTGGCCATCGCAAATCAACGCTCTTACTATCCCGGACGGATTGTTTCGCATGTCGTCCAGGCGTTCAATCAGGGCGTTTAACAGTCGCCAAGGCTCTGCTGAAAACTCCAGCGCAGAAACATCTGCTCCCAAATCAGCACTGGATGCAAGGATAATCGTGAAATCTTCACACCCGATTACATGACCTGGAATACTGGTTTGTCCCTGCCAAATGCTGATCTGGGTTCCTTCCGGATACTTCAGCTCATCATCCGCTTCAAAGGTGTAAACATATCGTCCATTCTTAAGCTCAATACGTTTACCATCGAAGATATGCTGCCGTTTACCACCAGTGTTTTTGAGATAGGCGATCTCTGCAGTAATCGCTCTTTTATACTCATCGCAAAATCCATCAACAGAGGCAAACAGACGCAGCTCCACCGTTTTATTGGACTTTGAACTGCTTTCCTGCATCTTTTTCGCAAAACGGCGCGCTTCGGCTTCTTCCATTGCCTGCTGCTTTTTCTTGCGTTCCTGTTCCTCATATTGTTTCACAGTTTCATCTGCCTTAACAGCTGAATCCGCATCCAACAATTTCAAGAAAGTTTTAAAGCAGGATGGATACAGAAATTTCTTTGGATCAGCCTCCGCCATAAATTTTACGGAAACATAGGTAGCATCCTGATCAGTAATAATGCCATCACCATACTTATTATGTTTTACTTTTTTCCCAATCAAGTCCATTGCATTTTCCCTCACTTTACTACCAGGAAGCGGATCAGTTCAAAGTTATCCATGTCAAACACAGATGACAGAAGTGCAGTAGTAACATGAATTTTGAAATAATCAATAGACATTCCCAATTAAGTCGCTGCTTTTTTCAGAATTTCAAATGCAGCCTTAATCTTCGCCGCCATCAGTTTCCTACGCTCAATCAGGAAGTCCTCATAGGGCATATTCTCCCAACCGTGAGGCAGAGCATTCTCCTCTTCCATAACACGGATCTGCTCGTCAGACAATCCGGCGCAGACAATCGGATAATACACAGAAGGAGCATCATCCAGGATGTCCATGTTGTCCTTCCAGTCGATGAAAGCGTAGTTTGCCATCTGGTTAATCTTCGCATCAGAGTATCCTTGGGACTTCAAGTAAGCCTTTGGGAAAAGATGATGCTTTTCCAGAGACTTGCGGTTACCGTCTGTTCCGGGCTCGAACAGCTTTGACACAAGCAGATTGCTCTTGGAGAAGAGGATTTTTGCGTTCATAATGTTCAGCGATGCCACATAGGCATTCCATGCATTATTACCTCGTCCCGAAACAGCCAGGCCCTCCGAACCGACCAATGTGATGTCAAAGTAATCATTCGTCAAACGCTCGTTAACTCTGGACAGGATGAACTCTTTGTACTCATCCAGAGTTTTGAGGTTTTTGATGGTATTCAGATGATTTTCCACGGTAGACTCAAAGGAGCCAGTGTACAACGAAATGAGCGAGGCATAGAAGAACCACAGCGAGGTAAGGTGCATATTCTCATTATACGATGCATTGAAACGGTGCTTTGCAATCAAATACAAGGCATAGGTGTAGAATATTGCATTGCCAGACAGAATCAAATCTCCAGACAAATAACCTGCGTTCATGATGGCTTTGATAAATTCATGCCAGCTATGTACATCGAGGACATCCGGTAGTTTCTCCTTGAGAGTATTGAAACGCTGAACTCGAAGATTATCATCCACAGCACCTTTTTTATCGAAGTCGGCACCCCGGAGCAGTTTATAGCCATACTTCAAACGGGCTCTGTCAAATGCATACGCCATAACAACACGGATGACATCCTGTGCCGACACGGTGGTCAACTGGTTGTAAGAGGTTGTCTTACCCTTAGTCGGAGCGGTGGAATCCTTGCTGAACTGCTCAATCTCACGACGTCCATCATCCCAATACAAGGACAACAGGGTGAGGATGAAGTCGTTCTGTTTCAGAGAAACACCACCAGAGTTTACACGGACGAAAATTTCAGAGACATCCTCTTCCTCAGCAGTGGACTTGATGTCGAACACAGGAAGCGTGTGGCTTTTCAGATTGACCACACCGTTGATGCGATCCGCAATTAAGCCCTGTTCTTCATCTGTAAGCTCGGACCCTTTGGTGGATCTATAGTCACCCAGTCTCTTGATGAAATCACCGATGAACTTAAAGGTGTTCGTGGAGGTAAACAGGTCACTAATGTTATAAATCCATTCTGGGTCGTTCTTCGTGGCTTGGTAACCAACCTCAAACTTGTTTTGTAACGGGCAATAGGAAATAACAATACTCTTTTCATCGAACTTGGAGTTGATGACCTTCTTGCCCTTCATAACGGCATAGAGAGAAGTCAAACGCTGCTGACCGTCAATGATAACTTCCTTGGGAGTGTCGTAGCTATGGGCATCGACACCGATGGATTTTTTCTTATCAAGAGAGGGACATTCCCACAGCATAAGGTAGCCAATAGGGTAGCCTCTCATCATGGAATCGAATAAGTCACGCACCTTTGAATCTTTCCAGATGAAGGGGCGCTGTAATTCCGGCAGTCCGAGTTCGCCTGTGTCGATCTTTTCTATAAGCTGATTGACCGTCAGCGTTGTATTACTGAATATTTCCGGCATAGATTACTCTCCCTTCATTTTCAGGAAGCCCTGCTTGAAGGCATCCGGGAAGATGAATGTCTTTTCGCCAATACCAAAGGTGACACGGATGTGTTTCTGCGCTTTGTCAATCTTGGTGACCGTACCTTCTCCGAAAGCTTTATGCAGAACAATGGAGCCATCCTTAACATCGGGCGCGACAAACTCCTCTTGCTTTGCAGCCGGTTTAGCGGTAGCAGAAACAGCAGGCTTGACACCGTACTGCGTGGTAACAGAGGGTGTCGGCTTCATCTGAGCAGGCGCAACGGTAGATGTATGAACAGGAGTGCTGGTGATCGTAGGCTTTTTCGCAGGGACAGGAATATCTTCAAGCTGCGGCACTTCAATAATTGCCGGGGCTTCCATCGTTGCCTGCTGATTATAGAAGAGCTGATCGTACTCGGCGCGTTTGATAACAGTATCCCATCCACCAATATCTTTGCCTTCATGTTTGTCGATACCGGTATAGGTCAAGCTGGAGTCCTCGTAGCGCTTGAACTTAAAGATAGCGTCATTCATTAGGTTGGCATTGAAAACGCCCAACGAGCAAAGCAATTCGAAGTCCTTAACATCGAGGCCTGTGACCTTTTTGAAAAGGCCAGGCTCCAACTGCGTAATAACATCTTTCAGAGAACGCTCACGGTAGTCGGTCAAATACATGAATACCGGCACGCGAGTAGCGAACTTGATGAGCTTCTCCTGGATTTTCTTACGCATGGATTTGTATTCTTTTTCCTCGTCAGAGAGTTCCTTCTTCTCCTTCGGAGTCTTTTCGCCGCCTTCCTTCTTGGCCTTCTTGACTGCCTCGGATTTATTGATGATGGTCTGAATATCCTGGTTCAGCGAACGGAAGCCCTCGATGCTCATCAGCGCATCCATAGCTTCTTTACTGGCCATCAGGCGGGCAAGGGTCTCGTTATCCACATTAACGAGCAATGCGGACTCCCATCTCTTAGCCAGCAGAGTGGCAGACGTACCGGCCATAGCAATGTCCAGAACATCCTGAGCACTGATCTGGCGCATTGTGCTGCCGTCATAGGCGAGGACGGGCAGGAAGTTGATGAACTCAGCTACCTTCTTTTCAGGATTCGCCTCATTCACATCCAGGCGGCAGCTATAGTCTGAAATCTGACGGAGCGCACGGTCCAGCGCAAAGTCAAAAACATAGCACTCCTGCTTCATGATTTGCTGATTGCCGTGCTCGTCCGTGATCGTCCACGGGGACTGTACACGGAATGCCGTCTGGAAGTATGTCTCCGGGCTCTTCAGATTGCGAAGCATAAATACACCGGTCCAAGGCTTTACAGTAACACCGGTGGTCAGCTTTCCGCAGGAAAGTGTGATGGTCTGCGTTTTCAAAGGATCTCCCATCGCGTTACGCACCGGAGTCAGAGCATCCAGACCGATACCAGCCTTGGGACCTGCGCAGACGATAATTTTGTATCGCTCATGAAACCAGGCATTCTGCTTCTGCATCATAAGGTTATACATAGCTTGGCAAGATGCAACATTCGGCAGAAACCACAGCGTGTGGGACAGCACATTCAGCAAACGGGTATCCGAATAAGGCATTGGAGGACGCTTGTCCAGGCCCAACTTCATATCGTCAATATTGGACGGCAAATAAGAGCCACGAATCAGATCAAGCCACTTCTGCACCTCATTTTCGTATACGAATTTAGCCTCATCGCCTTTTCCTTTGGCAGAGAAGAATACATTGAGGTCAAATTCATTAAATTCGCCCTGCATAGCAATCTGACGGATGCTGTCCGGGATGCGATAAGTCATCATGACCATCCTCGGCAGAGCTGCATAGGGGTTGTTTGAGCCTCTCCATTCTTCCTTGGCGCGCTGTTCATCAGAATAGGTCCAGTTGTAAATCTGATCCTCGATGAATTCACCGCTGTTGATCGCACGGAAAGGCGTGCCGGAGAGAAACAGATAGTGGCTGGTGGTAATGGGCAGGAATGTTTCGTTGTAGGCGTTGCCCGCTTCCTCCAACTGGTACTTCTCCGCATCGAAATCGGCTGCTTCTTCATCGTCCGGGTTTTCAAACAGCTTCTTCGCATTTTCGCGCCATGCGCCGAAGTGGTATTCATCAAAGATGACCAAATCCCAGTTGTCTGTGTGAATGAATTCGTTTTTCGCCTTGATGCCGCCAGATTCGTTGGTACCCAGCAAATCCTGGAACGAACCGAAAACGACGATAGGTTTCGATTTATCCGCGCGGGCATATTCCCGGTCGATGTTCACATGGTTACCGGCTGCGTCCTTATTGGAGATAAACTGCCAGCCATCGAAATCCACATGGGTCATAAGGTCTTCACGCCATGCAGATTCCACTGCCGGTTTGAAGGTCAGGACAAGGATTCGCTTGAATCCCATTTTCTTTGCAAGCTGATAGGATGCAAAAGTCTTGCCGAAGCGCATCTTGGCATTCCAAAGGAACTTCGGTGGTCTGCCGGGGTCCTCTTTCGCAGCATAAGAATAATATTCCATCGTGCGCTTAACCGCCTGATACTGTTCCGGTCGCATTTTGAAGGTGGCGGTGCGGCTGGCGTCGGTGACGATGCCGGTTTTCAGTTCAACGATGGCGGCTTTGACATCAGCTACGGTGCAGTTGAACCACTCATTGCGGTCATTGCCTTCGTTCATCTGACGGAAACCCTTACGGCGCAGAATGCGATGTACATCCTTGTCTGTAAAAATAGAACCGTCAGAACACATCGCAGATTCGGTGTAAAGGATATTAGCAGTTAGACCGCTGGTGTGCATCTGCTCATTGATGCGAGTTTCTACATCACGGTCGGTGTAGCCGACCTTCACATATCCCTTGTGAGTGGTAACCTGTGGTAGGTTATATACATAGATTGTTGGAGTTACAGCCGGTCGCTGTGCAAAAAAATCAATTGCCATCGCTGTTACCCTCCAAATCCATCGGTCTTATCATTGACTCTATAAAGGAAATCTCATCCTCTGTCAGATTGTACTTTGCGTATAGCTCCTCGTCTGTCCACGACTTCATAAAATCCTGTTGCGGCACATACTCGTAAACAGTCTTTGTGGCGTGTTGAGTGTTTTTCTTGAGCAAAACCAGAAAGCGGAAGAACTTGGTAGCCATATATGATATGATGTTCTGGGCTTCATCTTTGGTGTCTACTGACCGTATGACAAGGTATGTCTCTGTACAGCATGAACCAGGCTCTGCTATAAAAGGCTTTCCGATTACAAGGTATGGAAAACTACCTCTCTCTCCGTAAGCATAAGAAATGCACACCTTATACTTGCTGATCCACTTGTGATTCTGCAAAACACAGTTTCTCAATATGTAGCCATTTTCCGGGTAAGCGTAGATTTTAATCGTGTCCGCTGAAGCGGTTTTCTGTACCTTCGTTGTGGTATCGAGGCCAAAAGGTTTACGCGCGCTTATCTCCGTATAGAACAGCGGCTCGTTGGCACTCTTGACCTTATCAATAATAGTAACCGCCTCGTTAAACCTAATGAAGGCTTCATCGCCTTCGTTTAACAAGGGACGCTCCAGAACCGACTCTTTGCCATTCCTATATGAAACGACTCTGCAGTCACCAGGGTTGTCTCTGTCCCAAAGGAAGTAGCAAATGCCTCCGGAAATATCGACGCCGGGAAAACAGTCTGTCGAGTCAAAATAATCTACGAGGGTCCGAAAATGATTGTCGTGGAGCATAGAATCACGAAAATCGTCTAAGCCCTTTCCACCAGAATACCAACGTGCGGGAATGATCATTGTCATGTAGCGTGGATTTAGCTTTTTTGCTTGTTCAACAAAAAGCTGGTAAATCGGTTTTGCACTTGCTTTATTACCTCCATCACTTAATTGATAGGGCGGATTCCCTATTATCACATCAAATTTCATATTGAATATCCCCTCCGGATTCTGAGTGTGAATCCATTCGTAGGCGTGGGTCTCTAAGTCGCCTGAACGATCATACTCGTCTCTTGCAGCTCCGCAGAATTTGCATTTGCCGATTTTCTTGCCGTTTAGTGTCATAAGTTTGGGTGTGTCCCATGTATGAAGAATCCGTTTGAAACGAATATTTCCCTGTGCATCGTCGAAATGTGTAACAGAAAATTCGCTGTTTGGATACTTAGAGCAATACAAACCTCTGCGTGAAAGCAGACTGGTCAATTCTGTAATAGCAATGCCGAATAGCTGCTTATGGAAAATATGGTCCAGTCTCTCCTGTAAATCAGGGAACTGGGGTTCCAGACCGACAATCAGTCGTTTTGCGATTTCCCGCAGAAAAACTCCCGTTTTGCAGGCCGGATCTAAAAATGTCGTATCCGGGTTTCGGAACAACTCCTGCGGGAGCATATCCAGCATCTGATTTACGACATCGGGCGGAGTAAATACCTCGTCGTTGGAGAGATTTGCCAGACAGGACAGCACGTCCGGATTATATACATTATCAAAGAGACCGTTAGCCATTGTCTTTTTCCTCCTTCGTCAGATGCAAGTAGAGATACGCTTCTCTCCATCGGGTATCATCGTCTTGAATATGCCGATAATGCGCAATATATTGCTGAAGAAATTCTCCTTCGTCATTCGGTTGCTCCGGCTCCATATCGAAGAGCGTTCTCTGAACGAAGTCCTCGTCCGCCGTCTTTTTCTTCTTTCTGGTCGGTTCCTCTTCTGCCAGAAGCTCAGCAAAAGTATAGTCTTTGCGCTGCATCCGGGCATCATTGAATGGGAATGTCCATTCAGAGAAGATAATAGGAACATTTAACTCCTGGCCTTTGTCATCGCAGCACAATAGAGTCAACGCATTTCCGCAGACAATATTCAAACGGAGGATAAATCGAGCTGCCTCTCGCGTCTCGTCATTGCACTCTTTTTTGCAAACCTTTTTGTATTCCTTATTCCAAATCTCAAACAGACGCTCCTGGCAGGCGAGAACGTTATCCAGCATGATGTCCACGCCATACATACTGCCAAGGGCCAGCAGAGAGTTGCGCTCCCAATCGTAAGCGCTGCGTTTATATTTTTTAGTCACGATCTTCAGCTTTCGCTGCAGAATGACGGACAAAAAATTCCCGTCCCCGCAGGCTGGCTCCAAAAACCGGCTGTCGATTCGTTCAGTTTCTTGTTTTACCAAGTCGCACATCGCTTCTACTTCACGCTCGGCTGTAAACACCTCACCGTGATCAGCTACACGCTGCTTGGATTTCACTTGTCTTGCCATTGTGCGACATCACCTCTTTCCTCGGGTGGGCCAACTTATCCATCAACCCATTCTTATTAAAACATAATGGCTGTCCCAAAAACGGAACTTAGTCATCTACCGTCTCCATAATATCTTCCAAACGGCAGTCCAAGGACTCACAAATCTTAATCAGAACATCCGTGGTGATATTGTCGCCCTTGCCGAGTTTAGCGATGGATGCTGAACTGATACCAGCTCTCTCTTTTAGGTCACTTTTCTTCATATTTTTATCGATAAGCATCTTCCACAATTTATTGTAGCTGATACGCATTTTTATCCTCCTTGTTCTGGCCTTATTAGAACACACCCTCAAGGAAACCGTACCGTCCTTCAGAGCGTCCCTTGGTGAATGTAATGATATTAGCACCAGACTCTTTGTAGTTTAAGTTCGGAATGTGGTCCAAGTTTTCAATTACAATAACCTGGCCCTCATTCTGATGGTTTATAAAGTAGGTGAACAATGCGGTTCTCATGCTCTCCGGTGCAGCATCATCCACACCTTGGTCGAGACCGAGGAGTGGCGTGTCAATGATCAGTAATCCCGGATTATATTTTGCATCGTTACACAGGTATTTTCTAAACATCAAGGCAACCACGGTGTTAAGGAACGCTCGATACCCTTTACCATGCTTCGTTGCTTTCTTGCCACCGTTGACCTCGATGTCGAAATCTGTCAAGTTGAATCGCGCCGAGCTTAGATTCTCGTAGTGGCACTCTTCCAAGATTTCATAGGCGTAGGTATCCATCGCTTCCAGGAAATCTTCGTCAAAATATTCCTTTGGATGATACTTCAATTCTGAAGTATTCTCCGGCGGAAGCTGACGCAGGTCGGTCATCCAGCTTTCTTTGAAAGAGTCGATAACGCTAACCTCGTGCGTCAAACGGATGTATACCTGATATTTTTCTAGCGCCGTCTGTAGTTCATCGGCTTTAGGACGGAGATTTTCATTGATAAGAGCTTCAATATCCTTGCGTTTTTCCTGCAGTGCTTTCAGCTCAACCTCAATCTCAGCCAATTCAGCTTGCACATCTGCTTCGGTCTCACTCAGGCCTTTCATCTGTCCCATAATTCTGGACAGCTCTGAACGTGCGGATTCCACATAGGAAGTCCTATTTTTCACAGGTATTTTCCCTTCGCAGAAAGGGCATTTTGCGCTTTGAGGCACACCCTGATAACCTACCTCGCCTTCAACGATAAAAGTAAGACGATGGACATCTGCCGTGTACTGGCTTCTCAGTGCTTTATACCTGGAGAGCAACATCGTACATTCTGCTGCCTTTTCCTCTGTGGCCAAAACCTGAGCAAGTAGCTCTTTGCTGTTGTTTACTGCTTCTGTGATAGCTACATCGGTCTTTTTAAGCTCCTCTACAATACGGGTAACCTCAGCTTCAACATCGATGCCTTGTACAGCGTCCAGCTGCGCTGCAATATTTTTACGGCGGTCCACTACCCCAGAGAGCTGCTTATTTACATACTCTTCTACAGCTTTTCGTCTGGCAACACGAATCTCCTTTTTGGTTTGTGCGTCATTTTCTGCAAAATCTCGTCCAGTTACGAGATAGAGTAATGCAGAAAGAAACAGAGTTTTCTCAGTATGCTGCTCAGGAACCACGATGGAGGAAGACCTTGCAATATCCTCTTCATGGATTAATAACATCTGCAGCATTGTTCGCCATGTTAAATGCTTTCTCTCAAAGTCGCTATTCTTGACAATCATCGGTTCACCGTCAATACCTAGCAACTTCAGCCACACCGAATTCAATACCGGATTCTTCTGGTTTTTCTTGTAAGTAAGATCATAGGTCCCACTGTCAATGTCTTCATTGCCGCTGACCACATATACCTGATTTTTGCCTACAGTACGGCTAAAATCAATGCTGCCCTTGTCCGTGCTAATTGTCATTGTAACTTTGGAGTAGCCAGTGCTTTTGTCAAAAGGGGCTTCACTACTTCCAAAAATAAAGTCGATGCACTTAATTATGCACGTTTTTCCAGTATCAGAATATCCCTGAATAATGTTAAGACCTTTGCCGAATGGCACTACAGCGTCTGACCTTTGATCGCCGTGGGCCATTATTCTTTCAATATAGAAATTTGCCACTCAGGTCACCTCCTTAGTGCATCCTTGGCCTTCTTGCTAATTATTGTCATCAAGTCAATTTCCGATTTATTTCCATACTTCTGATCCGTCCTGGAAACCATCGTTCTATACATGTTTGCATATTCGGTACTTTGCTTGTTACAGAAGGCTCGTCCAGCCTCTGTAATTTCATAGCAGAATCCAGCCTTTCTATGCATAGCTCGTACCAGGCCATCAAGGACCAGCCCCTTTAATGCCTCGTTCAAAAGCTCACGGCGGGATGCAAATTCACTAAAGCTATAATCGTTTTCTCCGTGAAGGTTATTTTCTGTCAGGCCAAAATAACTGCCGTAAATGGCAATGAAATCATAGGCCGCAATCCGATCAAGAGTCATATCTTTGCGTTCTGCAACCGTAAGCAACAACATGGCTCGGAGAGATAATTCAAATGTTGTATTAAACAATCCCGTCATCAATGTTCACCCACGATTTGATTTCACCGTCGTTTACCAGCATATGGCAAACCCCTTTCTTTTCCAAATTACTGATAAGCCCGACTATATTCATCAGAGCTGACCCGGACAATGTTGTATTTGTAATCTTTTCAAGAACAGCTTCCAGTCTATCAAAGCCGGTAGCATGACGGTCGCTGTAATATGTAGCCTCAATACCCTCATAGGCATCCTTTTTCAGTGCTTTGAATTGGGCCTCACCATCGGCAAATATCTCTCTTACAGAACGTTGGGCGCTTTCAGCTCCGAAATATGCTTTTCTTTGATTTGTGTAATGGCGCTTAAACTCACGAGGAATTGCATCGGGCGAAACCGCCTGTTGAATCCTCTCGGCATATACCTCACACAATGCACTTATATAAGGGAGTTCATCGGGATCTATCTCATCCTGCGGAACCAACTGTACAGGCAGTGTGATTTTCTCACTTCCTAAGTACACAATTCTTTTTTCTCTATCGTAGCGTGTCGGAAGAATAGGGGTAAAAGGATTTCCGGTGTCGTTGCAAGGTTCTGAATTCCTATCGCCATATACATTTACCGTCATGTTTTCGACATGGTCAGCATGAATTGATCTATCCCCATATTGCGTCACTTGCGTAGCCGGGGCAATGGTCACTACTTTTGTTGCTACTTCTTCTGGCATAGGTTTCACCCCTCTTACAGTTTTAAATTTTCCACATGATCTATGTGGATAGGACGATCGCCGTACTGATTTACTATCGTTTGATGTACAACGTTTCCATTTTTATTAGTGGCACCTGACGCTTCAACTTCCGTAGTCTCCGCTCCTGTTTCCTCTATTTCATCATCTTCAGGGATAGGATAGAGTCGTTCATACAACCGTGCAATTTCACATCTAAGCCTATAGCATTCAGGCTGCAATACATTTCTAAGCTGTTCGCCCTCTTCACGCGATTCGTTCCTAAACCACAGGGTTTCTGTTCCTGGAATCCATCTTAAGAACTTATCCGTCAAATAATAGCTATACTCATCCAGTGTCCTAATCGTATCTATCACCAATTGGCGAAACGCAGTATCCTCAATTTTTCTCAGTTCAAAATTCCAAGCTCTACAAACATCGTGGATTTCATCCGCAAAAGTAATTCTAGTAGCACCTGCAGACGGGTCATTATCAATGCAATAATGCAGGATTTCTTCGATATGGTCTCTAAATTTTTCCAGTAACGCTTTGTCCTTATCAGACAGCATTTCTTCGTTTAGACTTTTATAGGCCGGAGCCTTCGCTGCCTGTCCACTCATATCATCTGCCAAACGATCAACAGCATCTTGCCACGCATCAGCCATTGCCTGCGCAGATGCAAGGATTTTTCCTTCAATAATCGAATGTGTATCTTTTTTCTGACCATCTGGATTATCTTCAGTTGATGCCGAAGTCACTTCAGAAGTTTCACAACCGCTATCAGCATCGTAACTATGTTGGGTTCTGATTGCTCTCTGAATTTTCGCGCCGAGCTTTCCGCCATATACTCGCTCCCTCTTATAAACCTTTGTTCCCAAGGCATCAAGGGTTGCAGCACCGAGTTCATTCTTATCCTGACGGTGTACAGTAATATAATGCATTACGCCAACCAATAACGCAGGCAATACGAACTCAGTCATGTCACAAATATCAGCCTTGGAAACGGGTTGTCCATTCGGTTGTATATAAAAAAGATCTGTACCGAGTATATCCTCATCGGTTTCAATAATCTCTAAGATGGCCTTAACGAGCCAGTCTGTCTTTGTAGGTGCAATATGCCAATTCACAAACTCCGTCATTCTACCTAGAGTGGCGGAGTATTTGTTTTTCACTTCGCTATCATAGCTGTCGCATACCGCAGCCTCATTAAAAGGTATATTTACGCTCCCGTTGCTCTGGCACTCACGATATTTCGATGTATCTTTAGGAGCATTGATTCCTGCGGCTCCGGTAACCGCATAAATCAAATCAGCCATAACAGTCGGTGCCTTGTGATCATCCTTTACGCCAGCAGCATGGTCACGTGCCGTACCTCCTGACGGTTTCGCCTGGGCGAGCAGGAAGAACAAAACACCTCCGCATAGGTATGGAACCTTTGTATTTGTCATCTGTTTGCCCTCCCTGAAAATAGTAACCGAAGTAACTGAAGTAACTGTGCGACTCCCTTGACAGTAACCAAAGCAACGATAAGTTGATAGGTGAAAGGGTCAGGAAAGACCGCACTGGTAGACAACTTCAAATTCCCAGTTATCATTATAGCGCGAAAATGTGAAAAAATCTACCGCTTGCGCAAATTAAAAGTCGCGTTCGTGAATTTCCTGTCGCAAAAGCGAATATTCCTTTCACATTATCATTTCTTGCATCATCTGATCAGTGGTGGCTCAACGGGATTTGATAGACAATTTAACAATAACAGCTGCCTTTTGAGCGGGTTTGCTGCAATCCGAAACGGAGAAATCCAGACGGACTGCGGTTCTTTTATCGTTCCTTTTTTGCAGCTGTACCAGAGTTCCTCCGTTTCGATAAATCGTCGACGGAGGAATTTTTTTATGACAAACCAAGAAAATCAGCAGTCAATCAGAATCTACAAGGTCTACATCCACCGCTTGAAAACTTGGGTGGAAGTCACCAAGGAACAGTACGATGCCTACTACCGGGACATCTGGGCAACCCGCAAACGCGCTCAGGCCCACGGCCAGTGTATGTGCCCGAAATCCAAGCTGTGGATGTGCGATGGTGATTGCCTCGCCTGTGAGTTCAACGCTGCCGGGGACAGGTGGAATTGTCAATATTTGTGCAGTGTTTAAACCCACAAAATTATGCAGCTTCAGC
>OGSS01001165.1_pt1 | contig 18900 bp, 15 predicted proteins | sample 1553591 | NCBI WGS metagenome assembly OGSS01 (sample SAMEA2580061, study PRJEB22360) | human gut metagenome | biome: human gut; feature: human-associated habitat; material: faeces | place: Denmark | collected 2008/2010
CTCGCGGCGACTTGATTATAATATCACCATTGGGTCAGGTTGTCAACAACTTTTTAAAGTTTTTTTTGACTTTTTTCAGCATTTTAGGATTAAATTCCACAAATCCAGTATCTATGCGGCTTTACGTGCTTTCTGTTCATTCTTATATCTGAAGGTTTTATCGTGAGGCACTAAAATTGGCAAAAACATTTCTATATAAATACACTTTATATAAAAAGCACCCGTTGTCGATTCTTTTCATAATGCCTTGAATCGGTAACGGGTGTTTTATTTACTAATCCAATAATTCCTGTATATATAATGAATGCTCTTTTGATAAATCAACAAATGTTGTACCTACCTGTACAAGCGGACGGGATACATTCAATCTGTTAATCATGACAACCTGCCCGGTTCTTCCATCATTTAATAAAACTCTGTGTTGTACCATTGTATGTGCAATATGCGCAATAAATGTCATGTTAAACTGTGTATCAAGAATGTTGTGCAGATGCATTTCTTCCATTTTCTTTATTACAGAAAAAACGGACATCGGCTGAATATCATTTTCTTTCATGGTGTATGTATCAAATATATCTGCAATTGCAAGAATTCGTGCCAGCTTACCGATACCATGTTCTGAAATTCGCAGCGGGAAGCCACTTTTATCTAAACGCTCATGATGTCCAAGGATTGCTTTCTTTATTTCAGTATCGATATTTTGATTTTTAACAATGTTATAACTGTATAATACATGCTTATTGTATACTCCGCCTTCCATTTCTTTGCGGAACGTAAAATCTTTACGCATTTCTTCCGGGAATTTTAAAATACCAACATCGTGCAAAAGACCCGCTATTGCTACATTTTCAATTTCCTTCGGTGTACATCCAGACCATTTTGCCAAAATCTGGCATAATATGGATACATTAATGGAATGTGCATATAATGTTTCGGTATCTTTTTTCATCATTAACAGCATATTACATAAATTTGTTTCATTCCGCGACTTTTCAAGAATTTCATTTGTTACATTCATCAATGCCGGAACATCTATATCTTCACTGTTTTCAACGATTTTTTTCAAATTATCAGAAAGCATATTTTCCGCAACACTGAAATGCTCCTGAAATTCCTGATACTGTTTTTCATCTACTAATGGCTGCGCATTTTCTGCCTGCTGTGGTTCATCTGCTGCTGCCTGATATTCAATTGCAACACTATCAATTAAATGACGTGACAACAGGCTGATGACCTCATCTGTTACTATCGAACCCTGCGCTACTAATACAACACCGGATTTATTATAAACGTCTTCCCCGATAATCATATCATTACACAGATGATTCACTGCTATTCTGATTTTTGCCATATTGGTACCCCCGTATTCTCTTGTATTCTATACTTATTATAATATCTGCTATAAACGTAAATTACAATGGTTCTTTATACTTACGAAATAAGCCGATTGTCTGTGCAGTCTGCTCTATCTGTTCTATATTGGATATATACAGATACTGTTCCTGAATCCTGTCTGCCGCATTTTTATTTCTTTTGTTTTGCAATGACTGTTGTCAGATACCCTTTTGCTTTTTCCAGTTCATCTAATCCATAATATACCTGTTCCTGCGCCATACCGCAATTGGAAACACCCCATACTTCATATATTTTCCCTGTCTTATCCTGCCATGACCGCAGGGCATCTAACAGTTCTGCCAGCCGTTTGCCTGATTTCATATAAACGCACGTTCCGCTATAGGAAAATGTATCTTCCACTTCATACGCCGCCGGAATGATATGAATTTCTTCCTTTTTTTCTCCGAGTGAAATACCTAATTTTGCAGCAACCGCACAAAATGACGGCACCCCGTTTATGATTTCTGCCTGCCAGCCGTTTTCTTTTGCACGCTTGTGCATATACAGGTAGGTTGAATAAATACCGGGGTCACCGATTGTAAGCATTCCAACAATCTGACCGCGCCGCAGATAATCCTCTATCGTTTCATAAATACGTGTATGGGCAAATTCCAGTTTCTTCTCATCTTTTATCATCGGAAACGGCATACACAACAGCGGCATATCCGAAATTTCCGGGCAGACCTGTCCTACAATACGGTACGCATAACACTCCTCTTTGGACACCGCCGGAAGCACAATCAAATCACAGGAACGGATGATTTCCAATGCCTGTAACGTCATCTGCTTGGGATTACCGCTCCCTACACCGATTCCATAAAGGATTCCCGGACGATTCTGTGCCGTAATATCCGCAAACAGCGTACCTGTAGTTTTTTGTAAATGTGATAAATAAACTTCCCGGATTGCTGGATATTCTGCAATTCCACGTAAAATACATTCCGGCGCATAACCTTCTTCCCTTAACAGGCTTGCAAAAGAATCTTCTTCTCCTGCCATGTCATTATTGGCATGGTCACCCGCTACCAGCATAAACGGTGCCACAATAACTTTAGTATTTACAATCCCCTCGAATTTCATCTGTGCAATGACATCTGCAATTGTCCGCTTTCCTTCAACGGTTGCAATATACACCGGATGTTGTGCATATGCCCGCAATGCCTGCTCCATAACGGCGTAACTGCTGTCTGCCGCGTGTTCCGTGCCATGTCCCATTAAAATCAGTGGCGCATCTCCTGTTTCTTCTTTTAAAGATTCCCACAATGCTTTTGCTACATTTGTATAATCCTCCGGCTCTGTCAAAAGTGCATCTGCCACGGTTATCTGTTCAAATGCCAAACGGTATTCTTCAACTGCCTGCTTCATGCGGTGATTTTCAATTCCGTCAATAACATGGGTCGGGAATACCGCTACATGGGTTGCCCCCTGCTCTTTGAGTTTTATCAGTCCTTCTTCAGGGCTCTTTGCATCCATATGTTCACGCTTTTTCATTACATTTCGTACAATTGTACTGGATACAGCCTCTGCTACCAAAACATCAGGATACAATGCCCGCACCTGTCTGGTAATTGCCGCTATATTTTTCTGACGTGTTTCCGGGTAAGTCGTCCCAAAACTCACAATTAAAATTGCCTTTTTCATACTCTCCTCATTTTTTGAACGATTTTATCGCGAAATGGCGATGAGAATTTCGCGAAGGCGATTTCTCATCTGCCATCAGGGAGATTTGTTTTCGTTCAGAAACAAATCTCCGTATGAAAAATAATCGCATCAGCATTATTTTTCATACTCTCCTCATTTCCGCAGACATTCTAATGCCGGAGAAACCACGAACTGAACCGGTTCAGTTCTGCGATAAACACAATTTTGTGACGCCTGCGGCACAAAATGTTATGCGAAAATCTTTAATTTATGGATTTTCGCATTTCTCTCCATTTTCGCCTGATTTTTTATACCATTATATTATATGTTTTTTTAGCACACCGCAATCTCTTTCTGCTTTGGGTGGGGCATGGCTTTTGATGTGTCACTTTTATATGCGGATTTTAAACCGCAAAAAAGACTGTTTTAAAGATATTGTATCTTTTATCCTTAAAACAGTCTTTTCGTTTATTTTTTATACTTTTACTTTTCCGTATCAGAAAGTGCCGCCTGCGCCGCCGCGATTCTTGCTATCGGCACACGGAACGGTGAACAGCTGACGTAATTTAAGCCTGCCTTATGACAGAATGCAATGCTGGATGGGTCGCCGCCATGCTCGCCGCAGATACCACATTTTAAATCCGGCCGGGTGTTTCTGCCCTTCTGCACTGCCATTGCAACCAGCTGACCTACACCATTCTGGTCTAAGCGTGCAAACGGATCTGATTCGTAAATCTTGCTCTTATAATAAGAATCCAAAAACTTGCCCGCATCATCTCTTGAAAAACCAAATGTCATCTGCGTCAGGTCATTTGTGCCAAATGAGAAAAATTCTGCTTCCTGTGCAATCTCATCTGCAAGCAGTGCCGCACGCGGAATTTCAATCATGGTTCCGATTTTATAGTGAATATCAGACTGTTTTTCTGCTTTGACCTGCTCTGCTGTTTCGACAACGACATCTTTTACGAATTTTAATTCTTTTCGTTCTCCGACCAGCGGAATCATAATCTCCGGCACAATGTCGTATTCTTTTTCGACATGCACCTCAATCGCCGCTTCCATAACCGCTCTGGTCTGCATACGTGCAATTTCAGGATATGTTACCGCCAGACGACAGCCTCGGTGTCCCATCATCGGATTAAATTCGTGCAGTGCGGCGCACGTTTCTTTAATCTCCTCAACAGTCATGTGCATATCTTCTGCCAGTGCCTTGATGTCTTCTTCCTCTGTCGGTAAAAATTCATGCAGCGGCGGGGCTAAATAACGCACTGTCATCGGGGAACCAATGCCTTCCAGTGCTTCATACATTGCCTTAAAATCCGCTTTCTGGAATACAAGCAGTTCATCCAATGCCGCAACTCTGCCCTCTACGGTCTTTGACAGAATCATTTTACGGATTTTCGGAATTCTGTCCGGCTCAAAAAACATATGCTCTGTCCGGCACAGTCCGATTCCTTCAGCTCCCAGTTCCACGGCTTTTTTCGTATCTGCCGGTGTATCCGCATTGGTTCGTACACCCAGTGTCCTAAACTCATCTGCCCACTCCATAATCCGTCCGAAATTTCCGCTCACGGTTGCTTCTACCGTCTGAATGTCCCCTTTATATATCTTTCCGGTTGTACCGTCCAGTGAAATAAAATCTCCTTCATGGAATGCATATCCACCCAGTGTAAATTCTTTTGCCTCTTCATCAATCGCAATCGCACCACAGCCGGATACACAACACGTTCCCATGCCTCTTGCCACGACTGCCGCATGGGATGTCATTCCGCCGCGCACGGTAAGGATTCCCTGTGCTGCGTGCATTCCTTCAATATCTTCCGGTGATGTTTCCAGACGTACCAGAATGACACGTTCTTTTTTATTCTCTTTCACAAGCCGTTTGGCATCTTCCGCCGTAAATACAATTTTACCTGCCGCCGCACCCGGTGAAGCCGGAAGTGCTTCTCCAATCACTTCCCCTGCCTTTAAAGCTTCCGTATCAAACGTTGGGTGCAGTACCTGGTCGAGTGATTTTGCATCAATTCTAAGCACGGCTTCCTGTGGTGTGATTTTTCCTTCATCTACCAAATCACATGCAATCCGGATTGCAGCCTGTGCCGTCCGCTTGCCGTTGCGGGTCTGTAAGAAATACAGCTTTCCTTCTTCAATGGTAAATTCCATATCCTGCATATCGCGGTAATGGTCTTCTAACTTCATCGCCAGATCAATAAATTCACGGTAGCACTCCGGCATATCCTGTTCAAGCTGCGTAATCGGCTGTGGTGTGCGCACGCCGGCAACCACATCTTCGCCTTGTGCATTAATTAAATACTCCCCATAAATTCCCTTTGCACCGGTTGACGGATTTCTTGTAAATGCAACACCCGTTCCCGAAGTTGCACCTTTATTGCCGAATACCATGGTCTGGACATTGACTGCCGTTCCCCAGTCCCCCGGAATGTCATTCATTCTGCGGTAAGTAATGGCACGCGGCGTATTCCATGAACGAAATACCGCTTTAACGGCTTCCATTAACTGCTCCTGTGGATTCTGTGGAAATTCTTTTCCATCCATTGCTTCACGGTAAACCTGTTTAAACCGCGCAATCAGTTTTTTTAAATCCTCTGCCGTCAGTTCCGTATCATACTTGATTTTTTTGTCTGTCTTGACCTCGTCAATAATCTTTTCAAAGTAAGACTTCGGCACTTCCATGACAACATCGGAAAACATCTGGATAAATCTTCTGTACGAATCATATGCAAAACGCGGATTGCCGGTCTTTTCTGCAAATCCTTCCACTGCTTCATCATTCAGTCCCAGATTTAAAATGGTATCCATCATGCCCGGCATGGATGCCCTTGCGCCGGAACGGACAGATACTAACAACGGATTGACATTGTCCCCGAACTTCTTTCCGTTTACCTGCTCCAGCCAGCCCACCGCTTCAAAAATCTGTGTCTGGATTTCTTCGCGGATTTGCTCCTCATTTGCATAATAATCCGTGCATGCTTCCGTCGTTATGGTAAACCCCTGTGGAATCGGCATACCGAGATTGGTCATCTCTGCAAGATTCGCACCCTTTCCACCGAGAAGCTCCCGCATGTCTGCATTGCCTTCATGAAATTTGTAAACCCATTTCCTCATACCTTTGCCCTCCATACTTTTCTAACAGTTAATCCATATGATGCCGGGGGTTTTACCCCACTACTCTTTTATATGATTATACCAAAAAAAGAAAAATATGCCTAGACTTTTTGTTAATTTTTTGACATTCTTTTGCTAAATTTTTTTCAAAAACATTTCATGAATCCGCGTATCTGATGTCAGTTCCGGGTGGAATGACATTGCAAGCTGGTTTTTATTTTCCACCATTACGATATTACCGTCCACTTTTGCAAGTACCTTTGTATCGTCCAATACTTTTTCAATATACGGTGCGCGGATAAAGCGCATCGGAAACGTACCGATTCCTTCAATCTGTTCGTCAACGGAAAAACTGCCGAGCTGTCTTCCGTAAGCGTTGCGGCGCACAACCGCCGGAAGCGTGGCAAGATGTGTTGCCGCATCATTGCTTAACTGCTGTGCTAAAAGAATCGCCCCGGCACACGTTGCAAGCACCGGCATACCGTTTTTTATCTGGCTCTGTATGGTATCAAACATATCCAGTTCCCGCATCAGTTTTCCCTGTACGGTACTTTCTCCGCCCGGAAGAATCAGTCCGTCATAAGACTGACGGACGTCCTCACCTTTTCTTAATTCTATATATTCTGCACCTAATTGTTCCAGCATCTGCTCATGTTCTGCAAATGCCCCCTGTACTGCAAGAATTCCGATTTTCATACTACTCCTCATTTCTGAGCGACTTTGTCGCGAAGCGGCGATGAGAAATTCGCGCAGGCGATTTCTCATCTGCCATCAATGTTGTTTGCTTTCGCTCAGAAACAAACAACTGTGTGAAAAATGGCGCATCAGCGTTATTTTTCACACTATTTGCCTCTTTCAGCCATTAAAAGTTCAATTTCCTGTTCATTGATACCAACCATTGCTTCGCCTAAGTCTTCAGATAACTCTGCAATCAGCTTTGCATCTGTGAAGTTGGCAACTGCCTTTACGATTGCTGCCGCACGTTTTGCCGGATTTCCTGATTTAAAAATACCGGAACCTACGAATACACCTTCTGCGCCAAGCTGCATCATCAGTGCCGCGTCTGCCGGTGTTGCAACGCCGCCTGCTGCAAAGTTTACAACCGGAAGCTTTCCGTTCTCATGAACATATAATACTAAATCATACGGTACCTGTAATTCCTTTGCCGCCTGAAACAATTCATCTTCACGCATGGAAACAAGTCTTGCCATTTCACTGTTCATTTTTCTCATATGACGGACTGCCTGCACAACGTCACCTGTTCCCGGTTCACCCTTTGTACGAATCATGGAAGCACCTTCGTTAATTCTTCTTAACGCTTCCCCTAAATCCTTTGCGCCGCATACAAACGGTACGGAAAACTTGTGTTTGTCAATGTGGTAAACATCATCTGCCGGAGATAATACTTCACTTTCATCAATATAGTCGATTTCGATTGCTTCCAGAATCTGTGCTTCCACAAAATGTCCGATTCTGCATTTTGCCATAACAGGAATAGTTACTGCTTCCTGAATTCCTTTAATCATCTTCGGGTCACTCATCCTTGCAACACCGCCTGCCGCACGGATATCTGCCGGGATTCTTTCCAGTGCCATGACCGCACATGCGCCTGCTTCCTGTGCGATTCTTGCCTGTTCCGGTGTGGTAACGTCCATAATAACGCCGCCCTTTAACATCTGTGCCAGTTCTTTATTTAATTCGTATCTGTTTTTTGCATTTTCGTTTGCCATCGTTTTTTTCTCCATTTCCTTTTTATTAATTTTGAATCAACATTTAAATGGAGTATAACAAAAACTGGGCATAATAAAATATTCAAAAACAATATTTTTATAATGTCCAGTTTCAAATCTGTTTATATTCAGTTTTAAATTTATATATGGTCAGTTGTTAAAACTCTTATAGCCAGTTTAGCGGTTGTCTACCTTTTCAGGGTATAAGTCATGACTGCTTAACCGCTCCCATGCAACCTGCTCCCAGCGTGTCCCCGGCTTTCCGTAATTGCAGTACGGGTCAATGGAAATGCCGCCGCGCGGGGTGAATTTTCCCCATACTTCTATGTACTTCGGCTCCATCAGGCGGATTAAATCTTTCATGATGATGTTGACACAGTCTTCATGAAAATCTCCGTGATTGCGGAAGCTGAACAGATACAGCTTTAATGATTTACTCTCTACCATTTTTACATCCGGCACATACGAAATTGTAATTGCTGCAAAGTCCGGCTGACCTGTAATCGGGCAGAGGCTTGTAAATTCCGGGCAGTTAAATTTTACAAAATAGTCGTTATCCGGGTGTTTGTTTACAAATGTTTCCAAAACCTCCGGCGCATAATTGTCGGGATACTTTGTTCCCTGATTGCCAAGCAGTGTTACACCCTGCGTTTCTTCTTTACTTCTTCCTGCCATTGTTTTTCCTTCCTTATTTATATTTTTAAAATGATAATGCCGGGTCTTTGACACCATTTGCCGCAAATGCTTTGGCACGGTCAATGCACGTTCCGCAGACTCCACACGGTTTTTCATTTCCCTCATAGCAGCTCCATGTATATTCATACGGCACATGAAGGTCGAGTCCGATTTTTACGACCTCTGCTTTAGTGCGTGCAATAAACGGTGCTTCCACCTTTAACTGCTTTCCGCTTCCTATATAAATAGCGTCATTTATCGCCCGGTTGAACGCATCACTACAGTCCGGGTATGCGCTTCCCGCCGCATCATCGCTGTGTGCACCATAGTAAATGACTTCACAGCCCTTTGACAGTGCAATGCTTGCCGCACTGGATAAAAACAGTCCATTGCGGAACGGCACGTATGTCGATACCGGTGTACCGTTTGTCTTTTCTATCTGGCTGGCATAGCTTTCCTGCGGAATCTCTTTATCAGAATGTGAAAGCAGGGAACAATCACTGTACTGAAATATTTTTTCCAAATCCAGTGATAAATGCTCCACTTGATAATGCTGTGTTACTTTTTTCGCACACTCGATTTCTTTGGTGTGCTTCTGTCCATAGTAAATGGACAGTGCAATCACATTTTCCGCACCATACTTATCAACTGCCATTCCTAAACAAGTGGTACTGTCAACGCCACCACTGCATAAAACCATTGCTTTCATTTTGAAATCTCCCTCTTAGTGTCTGTGTATATGTTTTTGTATTCGTCTTTCGGATTCCGCGTGCCGTCATGCAGCTGTGGCAGCCTTCTATATAAACAGCTACGTCTTCCGAGCCGGTCACCTGCGTAATAATGTCCGCAATATCCGTGCCGATGCGTTCCTGAAGCTGTAACCGCTTGGCCACCATATCCGCGATTCTTGCAATTTTACTAAGTCCGATGACTTTACCGTTGGGTACATAAGCCACCGTAACTTTCATATCATACATTAATGCCAGATGATGTTCGCAGTAACTAAAAATGTCAATATCTTTGACAACTACCATATCACCGTAACGGTCCGCCCCGCCTTCTTCGTCTTCCGAAAATGTCTTGTCAAACATCTGTGCAATCTCTTCATTGGTATATTTCATACCCTCAAATACTTCTTCGTACATTCTGGCAACCCGTTGCGGTGTTTCCTTTAGCCCTTCCCTGTCCGGGTCATCTCCGAGTGCTTCTAACAGCCCACGGATATGATAAGCCACCGCTTCTGTATCAATCTCTTTCATTTTTCTCTCCATTCAGTTCTGCGATAAAGTCTATTTGCTTTCATTCCGAAACAAATGCGATGTAAACAAACTTTCATTTATGGCTTGTTTACATTAATCCCCATTTCTGAGCGACTTGTTGCGAAGAGGCGATGAGAAATTCGCGTAAGCGATTTCTCATCTGCCATCATAGCTATTTATTTTTCACACTAAACACCTCTTTCATCCGGTGCCCAGATAAATTTGTGCATTTGTAACTGCATACGCACGCCGTTCATCTGATGTGCTTTCATGTATTCCACAATGTCTGCGGGTTCAATCGCACCAAATACCGGGCTGATGTATACATGACATTTCTGTGTCAATCCATATTCCTGTATTATCTGCCGTGTCTTTTCCAAATCTTCAATGCTGCCCGCCACAAATTTGACGGTATCCTGCGGCTGTAATTCGGAAAAATTCTGCAGGCGCATAAATGTTTCCATTCCACTGCCTGCCAGCTTATAATCCATGGTCATTGAAAGCCGCTCCATAGATTGCCGTTCTTGTGTTAAATGTTTTACCTGTGCACGCACATTTTCCAGACTGACACTTCCGTTGGTTTCAATCTCAACAGCTTTTCCCGCAGACAACAGTTCTTTTATCAGACCCACAAGTTCTGTCTGCAGCAACGGTTCTCCGCCTGTCATTGTCACATTGTCTATTCCTGTGCGGCACACGTCTGCCACCAGTTCTGCCGCCGTCTTTTCGACCGCCGGGGTATCCTGTCTGTTTGCCCATTGTGTATCACAATAACTGCAATTTAAGTTGCACCCCTTAAAACGGATAAAAACTGCCAGTTCCCCAGCTTTTGTTCCTTCTCCGTTGATACTCACAAACTGTTCCACCACCGGGTACTTTATTTGATTATTCATGTTCATACTTTATTCCTCATAGCACGCCGCATTATTCGGTGTTTCATATACGGTTACACGTTTTACACGGTATCCTGCCTGCTGCATTTTTTCATGAAAATATTTTGCCATATTTTCCGCCGTGGGACGGAACGGAAACTGCAAAATCTTAAACTGCTCGCTTTCAAGCGCTGCAAGTGTCGCTTCCTTTAAACTGCCGGTTTCAATAATCAGGCAGTGGTCAAGTGCATCCACACATTCCCTTAAATCCCGCTTTAAATTGCCAAAGTCCACATACATGCCGCGGTTTTGTCCGTCTTCCTGTAAATCCTCCGTACAGACTTCCAGCACAACACGCCAGCGGTGTCCATGAATATTGCTGCATTTTCCGTCATATCCATATAAAAAATGTGCCGCATCAAAGCTGTGTTCCGTCTTTAAAATATACATTTTTCCTCATTTCCGTACGTTTTCCATTCTGTCATGTAACTCTTCCTGCTGACTGCCTGCTGCTGTCCTACAGAAACGTGCGCCGCAATGCGTACAAAAAGAACATGGATTCAACCCAAATCCATGTTCTAAACATACTATGCAAATTTATCCCGTTCTGCCGTTGTGGCAGAATTTTCCTTTAAATATTGTATAGTCCTGGTTTTGTTTAGAGACAGGATGGTACAAACGAACTGTCTATTATTGCTGGGAAATAGGATAACAAATCCTTTTTAAAATGTCAACCGGTTCCCGGATTTTTTGTTTTACTGTTTTTCACTATTGTAATATTTATTTTTTGCAAGCAGCATATTTTTCTGAGCTTCGGTAATTGTATCAGTAATATCCGATATAAACACATAAAAAAGTCCACCGCCCGCTTCAATGGTCTGATGCTCTAAATGTCCGCAGTCATCAAGCCAGCGCACCGTGCCGTCCTTTCTTACAATACGGTATTTAATATAATCCATACTGCGGTCGGACTGCTTTATCTGATCGTGAATTTCCCATTCCACGCGTGCCAGATCCTGCGGATGTACCATACCGCGGAATGAATTATGCACCTGCTCCCGGAACTCCTCTATCGTTTCACAGCCAAACAGACGGATTGCACCCGGATTGGCATAGAGCAGTTTTTCTTCGCCCACTGCACGATAGATAAAAAAGCCTTCTGACATATTTGCCAGTGTTTCTGACAGATATACCGCACGTTTATCCTTCCTTCCCTGCATCAGCGTATCAATACTGCGGATTACAATGACTGCATCCTTTGGTGTACCGTCGCTGTCCCGTTCGCACACCGCTACCGTTGTCAGGCACCATTCCTTATTGTTTTTTTCATCTAACCGTTTATAGGACATTTCCAGCGTATCCTGCTTTGCAAGTCCTTTATTGAGATTTGTCAGCGAGAGAAACTTACGGATATTCTTTTCATCGGTTGATACAATCTTCCCCATATAAAAATGACGGTTAATGGATTCCTCGTAATTACCACGCTCCTGTAATGAATTTTCATCCGGGTAAATCATATGATAATAATTGTCCTTTAACTGTACAAAATAAACTTCACGATAGGAAAGCATCATACTCTTTAGAGCATTCGATGCAATATATGTATTCGTAATATCCTGTATAATCACACCGATGTAACCTTCCCGGTACTGATAATATGTAAACTGCATATACCGATTGGAAATGTGGCTGTAAAGGTAAAATGTTTTCTTTTCACCTTTATATGCCGCATTATACATATACGTATATGCTTCCTCTACCTTATCACCGAAACTCTGATATGAAAGTGCCTTTAGCTGTTCTAAATCTCCGGTGCAGACCTGCCGCATTGTTTCATTGGCATATAAAATTTCATAATCCACCGGTTTATTATTTTCATCTAAAATCAGACGGTCAATACAAAATCCTGTCGGCATTTTTCCAAAGTGTGCCTCAAGACTTTCATAATCTTCATTAAATGCCCTATCCGTAATCTGTGTCTGCACTTCTGCCTGCTTTTTATCTGCCTGCACTTCGGTTACATTCATCAGCGAACCGTAATACTGGCGGCAGCCGTCCTTCTCCCGCAGGAAAAAGACTCTCATGTATACAAGAATGACCGTGCCGTCCATCTGCATAAAATGAATATATCCATCTGCTCCGGACATCTGATTCGAAAATGCCTTCTCAAAGATTGTATGCAAAAGAACCCTGTCATCTGCATGCACATGATTCCAAAAACGCTTTCCGTAACTGTTCGCCTGCCCTGATGATGTACCCATCAACTGAAAATACTGTTCATTGACCCTGGTAATTTCAATCTGATGATCCCTCATTTCATAAAACGCAACCGGTCCTAGGACATTATTTAACATACTATCCGTAATGAAATTCGTATCCATAAATTCACGAATATGAAGCGGCTCTACCTGCTTATAAAATAAATCATGAAAATCAAGCTGGCGTTCGTCGCTTAGCAGTTCTTCAAACTGCTTGACCGGCAGCGGTTTATAAAAATAAAATCCCTGAATATAACGGCATCCTAGGCTCTGTACAAACTGTTCCTGTTTCTCTGTTTCAACACCTTCCACGATAATAGGCAGCCGAAGCAGTCTTGCCATATTAACAACAGACTCTAAGATGTTCATGCCTTTTTCTTCTTCTGTTTCACTGATATCCAGAAAACGCATATCCAGCTTTAACACATCAACAGGAATATTTTTTAACATGTTCAAAGACGAATAGCCGCATCCAAAGTCATCCATCATAACCTTAAAGCCTTTTCCGCGCAAAATGTTAACCGTACTGGTAATCCGCTCATCACTCTCTGTATATGCACTTTCCGTAATCTCCACTTTTACATAATGCTCGGAGAGCTGATATTTTTCCAATAACGAGAAAATATATGCCGGTACATCCATTGAAAAAATGTCTACCCTTGATACATTAATAGAAATCGGAACCGGCTGGAATCCCCTGTCTATCCAGCTTCTTATCCACGCACATACCTTGTCCCATACATAGCGGTCCAACCGGTCTATCATTCCGTTCTTTTCCAATACCGGAATGAATGCCCCCGGAGATACCATCGTCCCATCCGGTTTCACCCAGCGCACGAGTGCTTCTGCACCCACAATCTGATGTGTTGCAATATTACACTGCGGCTGTGCAAAAAAGGTAAATTCATTATTTTTTAAGGCCTCCTGTATCTCGGATAAAAGTTCCACTTCTTTTTCCAGCCGTGACTCCATCTCCTGTGTATAATGGCAGATATGATCAGGCTGTCCTTCAAAAGCATTAGACAGAGCCAATGTCGCCCGGTCATACATAATCTCCGGCGAATCTGTATCTGTATTAATGGAATATATACCGATAACCGGATAAAAGCCGACCGTATTGTTCCATTTATGAATACCTTTTATAATCTGTTCCTGAATCTGTTTAATAATCTCATGAGAATCCGGTATAAATATTCCAAAATTATCTGCCCCCAGATAACCTTCCACACCGTCATGCTCTCCTGCAATCTCTTTTAAACAGTTCTGAATATAAAGAATAAGTTCGTCTCCGGTTTCTCTGCCATAAAGCTTATTAAAAAGCCTGAAATGCTCAATATCGATTGCGACCATACTATATGCGCCAGAAAGTCCCATCTCCATTTTACTTCTGACATTCGACATAAAGGTACGGTTGTAATAAAAGTCACTTAACTGTGCACCCTCCATAAAAGCTACCCTCCTATCCTCACAACAACTCTAATTTTTATTGTAGTGCAAATAGAATAAAATTTCAATCCTAAAGCACCTCTATTTTATGAAAAACTACCATTCATTTTGTATATTTATAACAAAAACCGCCCATGCAGACCTGTCTTCCTGCATGGGCGGCTGTATCCGGTTATTCTTTTGTATTTTTTACTTCTTTAAACGTTCTTTTACGCTTACAGGTTCTTTAACCTGATGCATATAAAAGAAAGAAGCTGAATTTACTGAACTTTTTGCAGTCTTTAAACCAACTGCCTTAACAGCTTTTAAAACTTTCTTCATACTTTCTTACCCCCTTTTGAATTAAAATTAATATTGCAGTTTCAAAAAGCGTCATTGCCACGATGTCCCCTACTTCTGCCAAGACACTTTTTGAAACGAATACCCCCAACAGATAGCACATGCTGATAAACCGCGATTTTTTTCGATTCATTACGACCTGTTCCCCGTCTAACGGTTTATTGGCATGCGGCACCGGAGCGAGCCACCAGATGATTCCCGTACCGACAGCCGCCAGCAGAAGCACTGCTGTAAAATGACTGTTCAGTTCCCCCGCTGCTGTCAGATTCAATATGTACAATCCGACCGTAGCACCTGCACATCTTACCTTTGTGGCTGCATGGTATCCTCCTGTGAAACTTCTAAGCACTGTAAATGACACAATAAAACAAATGCTTTGCCAGAATCTGCCCCACAATATGCCTAAAACTACTAAGAGCAGTGTTTCCAGAACACCGTCCATAAAAATCTCCAGCCCATATTGATAAATGTCAGCTTCATCTTTTTCAATCATCTGTTCCCGGGATAAATAGTCCGAAAGAATTCCCGCCAGCCGATGTGTCATTCGCTTTTACTCCTTATCTGTTTCTGCCCGAATCATATCTTTTTTCTGAAAAATTTTCAATAGGTTTGTCCTACTTTGCAGATATATGACGTACTTTGCAGATTTTTCGTGTAATAAAATATATTATACACAAGCAATATGCACCATAAACCGGCTGTTTTCTTCTGATATATCAATCAGTCCTCCATATTGATTCACAACTTTTTTCACGCTTAATATGCCAAGTCCGTGATTTTCAGCATCTTCTTTCGTGGTATGTAACTGCGGATTTCTGTCCAACACGGATTCTTCTATATAATTACTTACAATAAAATGACGGATATTATTGACTTCAAAACAGTCTACGCCAATAAATCTTTTTGCCTCCGGCAGATTTTCCTCCGCCCGGATTGCATTGTCCATTAGGTTTGAAAATACAATCGCCATATCCATTTCACGTTCTTTCGGATAGCTGGTTGTAATCTGCCAGCGCACAAAAATGTCCTTTTTCCGGCACAGCTGCGCTTTTTCATACATCACCGCGTTAAGCATTTCGTTATCCACAATGTAGTAAACATTTACTCCGATACTGCTGACTGCACCCGTAAAACCTGCCATCTGCTTTTTTGCCTGTTCCACATTTCCTTCTTCGAGAAGCTTTGTCCACGCCATTGCATAATGTTTTAAATCATGGCTTAAAATCCTTGTTTCCCTCTGCATCTGATAAGCTTTTTCAATCATTGCTTTCTGTTTGTCCAGCTGGATTGCTACGATTTTGCCCTCGTTCATACGCTGATTCATCTTACTGATATGCAGTGCCAGAAATGTACAGCACCCCAGAATCACCAGCTGTAAGGTGAAAATTCCGAGAATATGTCCCTGCTCTTTTCCGTATATGCCGGTATTTAAGTTTATTTCTAACAGACTAATCAGGATAAATGCCGCCGCAATCAGAATCAGTAAAATTAACAGCCACTCCTGCCATTTTAAATACACTCTGTTTTTTCTCTGTATCATCGCTGCCCATATCAATATCACCAGCAACAGTCTTGCAATTAAGATAGAGCAGATTCTTGTGAAAATATTTCCTGTAATCAGTACCGACATCGGTTCTCCGGTTACCAGTGAAATCACCGGAAAACAGACACTGCTTGACACAATATACAGTATCATAATAATGATGCTCCACAAGCACCATGACCGCCAGCTTTCTTTTAAACATACATAACACATTCCAATATTGACTGCAATTCCCAATATAAACTGCTGTACCGGCAGCTGAATCAGGTATTGCGCACACAAGTACTGTAGTAGCATAAATAACACCAGATATTTGCTTTTCCCTTTACGGACCCCCAGTATGTATGCCAGCGAACCTATCATAAGCACGCCGTCACCCAGGCTTGTAATCTGCTCTACTATTATATTTAACACTTTTTCCCTCTTTTCTATCTGTACATACTGTTTCCCATTTTTCTGATATACCGCAGGTAGCGTGCCTTACACATTTCAAATTTTCCTCTGCTGATTCGGATAACTTCGTTATTACTCATAACAATTTTATCGCGCTGTATCTCGTATATGTATCTCATATTACATAAGTAGGAATAATGTGGACATAAAAAATCTCCGGTTTCAGCCAGATATGCGAAATCCGAAATTTTTCCGCGGACCTTTAATACTTCTTTCTGTGTGTGGACATACAAATGATGGCTTTGTACTTCGATGTAGATGATTTCCTGCTGTGGTAAAATCGTCGTAACCCCTCCGGTTTCATCAAACTCCAGACATTCCGTTTTTGTATTCTGCTGTATCCAGCTTTCTACCGCCTCTGTAAGTTCTTCCTCCAGATGTGATTTTCTGACAAAACGAAACGGCCTGAAATGAATGGATTCAAACACCAGATTTTCCATACTGCTGACAAAAATAATATTTTCCCCGCCTGTTATTTTATATAATTCCTCCGCAAGCGTAAAACCTGAAACCTCGCCCATTTGGATATCAAGCAGAACAATATCGTAAGGAACCCGGTGCAGCACGTCTAAAAAATGCTGTCCGGTCTGAAATTCCTCAATCCCGGCTTCCAGTTCTTTTTGGGAAAATATATTTTTGACAATTTGGACTTCCTGCATACGTTCCTGCATATCATCATCGCAGACTGCAATCGTAAACATCACTCTTTCCTCCGTTTTGTGTTTTAAACCATTCCCCCGATTTATATATCTATTATATATGAATTACGGCAGTTGGGCAATACTCATTCCAGCACGGGCATGAATCTTCATTTTTAGTTGATTTCATCACAAAACGGCACAAAAAGTCTCCCTACTCAAAATAATATAAATATACATCTTCTAAATCAATATTATCTTCTACCGGCACGGCTTCTTTAGGCAGCGTATCCCCGACAAGCCGCAGTGCCAGTCCATTCTTTCGCTGACGGATATTTCCGACTTTATACTCTGCCTGCAATGCACCGACATCATCCAGCGTGCAGGTAATCTCAGCGACCTTTCCCTGCATTTTCTCAATCAGTTCCACCGGAGTCCCCGTTGCTACAATCTGTCCCTTCTTTATTAAAAGGACGTGGTCTGCAATGCACTCAATATCACTGACTACGTGGGTTGCAAATAAAATGATTTTATCCTTTGACAGTTCGGCAATGTAGTTACGGATTCCGATACGCTCCTTTGGGTCAAGTCCCGCAGTCGGCTCATCCAGAATGAGGATTTTCGGATTGCCGAGCAGTGCCTGTGCCAGCAGCACACGCTGTTTCATGCCACCGGAAAAACCGCCGATTTTTTTATGGGCAACTCCGGTTAAATTGACAACCTCAAGCAGTTCGTCAATCTGCTGATTGACCGTTTTACCCTCTGCATTTTTTCCTTTTAAACCTTTGACCTCTGCCATATATTTTAAAAATGCTTTGGGTGAAAAATCCTCATAAAATCCCTGCTGCTGCGGCATATAGCCAAGAATGCGGCGGAAGCCTATACCCATTGCTGACTTGCCGCACCACAGCACCTCGCCCGAATCGGCGGTCAGCCCGCCGGTGATGATGCCGATCAGCGTGCTTTTGCCCGCGCCGTTCGGCCCGATGAACCCGTACACGCACCCCTGCGGTACGTGCAGCTCCACATGGTCCACGGCTGTATGCGGCCCGTACTGCTTGCACAGGGCCTTTGTCTCGATTACGGTTTGCATAATGCACACTCCTTTGCTTTCGGTATGGCCCTATGCTACACCCTGCGCCTTAAACGAACTGTAAGAGCAGCTTAATTTTGCCTTAATTTTGGGGTCGTGCCATGGTGGGCGGGGGTGAATCGTAGTATGATAGGCAGGGGCCGTATATGGGCGGCCCCTACAAGCTCAAAAAAGGGGAAAACCTATGACCACCATCTACGACGCCGCCATCCTCCTGGTCGATGACAACCCAGACCTGCTTACCCTGGTCACGGACAACCTGCGCACGGCAGGCTACAAAACCGTATGCACTGCCGCAGACTGCGCTGCGGCGCGGGCGGCCTTCGCCGCGCACCGCCCGGACCTGATGATTCTGGACATCAACCTGCCGGACGGCGACGGCTTCGGGCTGTTCCGCACCCTGCGGACAGAATCGGACGTCCCGGCGCTGTT
>OGSS01001167.1_pt1 | contig 18881 bp, 15 predicted proteins | sample 1553591 | NCBI WGS metagenome assembly OGSS01 (sample SAMEA2580061, study PRJEB22360) | human gut metagenome | biome: human gut; feature: human-associated habitat; material: faeces | place: Denmark | collected 2008/2010
TGGAATCAACTATCCACCATTCGCTGAAGCGAATAGTCCCCCTTTCTCTCCAGAAAGGAGCTTCGTTTTAGCAATCTTCCCCTTAGTTATCTTTTGCATTCTTATCTTTATAGAAGAGAATATTCCGCTTACCCCTTGTAAAACGCAGACATAAAGGCCTCCTTTCGGGGAAAACCTGGATAAGAGTCAAACGTACAACAGCACGCTTTCCTATGCTTCAACATAGTGGAATCAACTATCCACCATTCGCTGAAGCGAATAGTCCCCCTTTCTCTCCAGAACGGGAAACCTTCGAGCCCCTGCTCCTATCCATTCAAATTCATTCTGTGAGATAAGGGAACTTTTCAAGTTCCCGGTCTGTTTTCTCTTTCACAGTATGTTTACATACAGATTTTCCTCAAATCCCTGCTCTCGTACCTGTCTTTTCCTTATAAAGATTTTTTGTACTATGTACTAAAAATCTTGGATAAACCTCGATAAAATCACACTTTTTTACAGAAATATCCCCATATTTTTCCATTTTGGGGGCATATGAGCCCCTGTGGGGCCATATGAGGTAATATGGCTGTTTAGGAATATAAACTGAAATCTGGTCTTATGTTATTTATCCGTACCATATATGGTACATAAGTGCCCCAAAACGCCCAAAATAGGCTAAATTAATAAAACTAATGTCAACAGAAATTATATATGCCAATATTATAGGTTCTGATAGATATGAGCCGGCAGGAAATTCACCGGTATTTCCTCCTGTTTTCTCTATTTTCTTCCATTTTTCATCAAAGTTCACTATACTTCATCGAAAAAAGTGAAAGAAAAAAATATTTTTTACCCTATTGCCAAATGACTTTTCAGACTTTATAATGTGTTCACAAATCAAAAACCAACAGCTATTTAAGAAAGCGGGGGATCGATCATGATGAAGAACATTGTAGCACTGTTCAGAAGAATTTCATTCGGTATGGGGTACAGAGGTACTTACGCAGGAGAATTTCTGTGCATGACCGATTACGTTTCTTCTGTAGTAGAATAAGATAAAAATAAACAACAAAAAATGCAGCATTCGCTGCATTTTTTTATTGCCTGATAACGGTAAAGCTCCAGCTCAGAACCAAAAAGATTATCATATTTACAGAATCTACTTTCCAGTGTTAATACCAGATGAAAGATAATTCCATAAGAGAGGTAACTCATGAGCCTGCAATCGGCCCCCAGGAAGATTACCGGGAAAACTTCTTTCTCTTTCAGGAGACAGGACATCGGGCTGACACGCTGTCCTCAATAGAAACAAGAAGTGTATGTCCATGCAAATCAGATCTACCGCTTACTTCGTTTCCGCATTTTTCTTTTTCATCCATTCCAGAAGGAACTCTCGGAAGAGATGGCCTACCTTTGTCATGCGGACCTGGGAATTAGATACGAGGTAAATCATCTGACCGCTGATTTCTGCCTTTAGTGTCCTGCTGATGATATCCGGATGCGGATAGAGACCATCCGCATAGTCATAACCTATATTGATAGCCCGGTTTTCCAGAAGAAGCTCCCGGATAATGCTTTCATCAGCCGTCTCGGCGAGTATATGAATTTTCCGTCCGGGAACGAGGATGTGCTGATCAATATTGCGACGGAAACAGTCATAGGCACGGCCTTTGCTGATAATGGTCTGTCCATCCAGGTCGTCATAGGTCAGAAAGGATTTCTTCGCCAGGGGATGAGCACGGTTCATCCGTACGCTGTAACTGCTGAAAAAGAGGGGCGTTCCTTCAAAACGTGTTTCATCCAACGGCCCCGTTACCATAGCAAAGCTGCACTGCTGCGCTGACAGCGCAGTCAGAGCCATGGCATCTGTCGTATCCACTACGCTGAGAATGATAGAGGGGTGCGCTTTATGGAAATCTTCAATCAGGGACGCTCCAAGATAGGCAAGCACATGGTCCAGTGAATAAATAGTGACCACGCTTTTCGCCTGTGCCGCAAGCGTGTGGAGCCCGCGGATGGCGTCATATTCTTCCAGCAGCTGTCTGGCATGAGGCAGAAGAATCGTTGCATAATCCGTTGGAATGACACCTCTGACACTCCGGATGAAAAGCTTCTGACCCAGTTCTTCCTCAAGTAGACGGATGACCTTGCTCACCCCCTGACGCGAAACAAACAGCCGGTCTGCGGCTGTTTGTATATTTTTCGTCTGGTAAACTGTGACAAAATACTGTAGCTGTTTCTGATTCATAGGGCACCTCCTGCTTCTATTTTAGAGCAACCATACAGTTGCTTCAATCACCGTTTTCTCTTCTTTTCCTCGCTACGCATCTCCTCTATAATGAAACCATCAGAAATAAAGGGTACAACAAAAGGAGATACCACATATTATGAAAATAACACAAATAAGAAACGCAACCAACCGCCTGGAATATGCGGGAAAAACATTCCTCATCGACCCTTGGCTCATGCCACGCCACACCTTCTGCTTCGTCGATATACCAGGCCTCCCCTACCATACACCTGACCCGTTTAAAGAGCACCTTCCAATGCCTTTCTATGACCTTCCCATGTCAAAAGAAGAAATCTTAAAAGACGTCGACTTCATCGTCCTCACCCACATTCATCCGGACCACATCGATATTTCCATCGAAGATGGCACGGTAGGCGCCCCACTGAACAAGACCATCCCCATCTTCTGCCAGAACGAAGGAGATGCGGCTATACTGAAGAAATCCGGGTTTCAGAACATCACCATCCTTTCAGAAAAAAGCATAACAGCAGGAGGCGTCACTCTCCGCAAGATTCCGGCCCGCCACGGCACCTTCATCCCCTGCGGGGATGCCATGGGCGTCCTCTTCGAAGCAGAAAACGAGAAAACTTTTTACCTCGCTGGTGACACTATCTGGTATGATGGTGTAAAAAATGCCATTGAAACCTACCATCCGGAAGTCATCGCCCTTAACGCCTGCGCCGCTGAAACAAAAGAAAACGGCCGCCTTATCATGGACGACCAGGATGTATGGAACGTCGCCCAGACCGCCCCATATGCCCGTCTCTATCTCACCCACTTCAACAACGTAGCCCATGCCACCATCACCCGTCACAGTATGCGAGGAAAGCTACTGAACTATGGCGTAACCAACTATGACATTCCGGAAGACGGCGAAACCATAAACTATTAATAAATCGAAAAAGCCAGAAGCTTACATACTTCTGGCTTTTTTCTATTTTGCAAATCAGAGATATAGGACAAAATGTATTTCTCCGTCAATTTACAATGAATTGTATGCAATCCTCGGCTTATACAGCCCTGTTGCTTTTTATCTCTCAACTATCAAATTTCAAACCTGTCTTTCCGCTTATCCCTGCTGCTCCTCTTCCTTCAGCCGGTCGTCGTAAGAGAAAACCTTTTCTTTCATAATGGCTTCTACACTGCCTTCCGTATAGGATTTGGGGAGGGTAATACCGAAGTTTCTTGATTGGATATCCAGGAATGCACGGGCAGCATTGACGTGAAGAAGTTCTTTTCCGTCCTTATCGTAGTAATACACCGGACCAGCGATGCGGCATCCTTTTTCCCCGAAATCCACCACGTAGAGGGAATAGGATACCTCAGAAGCGTTAAGACGTCCCTTACTGCTTTCTGCCAGCGCTTTGGCTCCTTCCTGGGTGAATGTATCCTTTACCGTAGCATACACATGACGTCCATCCGCTTCTTTTGTTTCCTTCAGCGTATCCTGATCAAAGTACATATCTCCGCCGGAGCTTTTAGCTACGCCGACCCAGTTCATGTTTTCCAGTACATGCATGGCATCCTTATATTTCTGCTGATTTTTCCTGTGAATCCCCGGAGACCTTCCCCCGGTGTGATTAGTATGAAATATAGTGCCAAGCACACTGCCCGCCCAGATGCCAGCGGCCAGATTCGCATGTACCGGCACCGCACAGGCAGAAGTCATAAGACAAAGTGCCAATACACACGCTATACGCTTCTGTCGATTATGCATATACACTCCCCCTTCCAAGGATATAAAAAACGGAAATCAAGATTAGTTCCATATAGAGGAAGATGAGCTCTGTTCATCTCTTACTTTTTATTATACGCCTTTTATCCATACAAAAAGGAGTCCCGAACTTCCTGTTCAGAACTCCTTATTCGCCGTTTATTCAGCCGCCGGCTGTGCTGCAGGTTCTTCTTCTCTGCAGACTCTCTTTACCTGAGAGTTCATTACTGTGTTCTTCAGGAACAGAGCCAGACATAAAGCACCGAATGCCAGACCGGCCGGATAGGTGATAGATGGATCCATCTGGAAACCTTCCTTAGCCTGAAGAATGTAAGTGAATGTCACTACGGACATGAATGTGGCCGGAACGCAGGGGATAACCCAGGCAAGTCTCTTTTCACACTTCTTGTAGAGATAAACCGCACCGGTCCAGAGGACAATCATAGCCAGTACCTGGTTGGACCAGGAGAAATAACGCCATACGATATTGAAATCCATCTGAGACAGACCACCGCCGATAGCCAGCAGCGGAATAGCCAGCATGAGACGCTTGCCAATTCCCATCTGATCAATCTTAAACCAGTCAGACATTGTCAGACGGGCAGAGCGGAATGCCGTATCCCCGGAAGTAATCGGGCAGGCAATAACCCCAAGCATAGCCAGTACAGCACCGATGCCTGTACCCATATAGCCTGTGCAGATTTCATATACCGCACCGCCAGGACCACCGGCCTTGAGCGCTGCCTGGAGGCCTGCTGTACCATCAAAGAACGTAATGCCGGCAGCAGCCCAGATGAGCGCAATGACGCCTTCTGCTACCATGGCGCCATAGAATACCGGACGTCCCAAACGTTCATCCTTAAGGCAGCGTGCCATAAGCGGAGACTGGGTGGAATGGAAACCGGATACCGCACCACAGGCTACAGTAATGAACATAAGCGGCCAAATCGGCAGCTGATGTTCTCCTGGATACAGGTTGGCCATAACCATTTCCGGCATCACATGACCGCCTACCCCCAGGAGCATGCCCCCGGCAACACCTACGGCCATGATAATCAGGCAGATACCGAAAATCGGATACAGACGGGCAATAATCTTATCAATCGGAAGAATGGTAGCCAGGAAATAATATCCCAGTACTAAGATAAGCCACGGCATAACGGCCCAGCCAGTGAGCTTGGAAAGAAGCATGGCCGGTCCAGTCATGAACACCGTACCTACCAGGACAAGCAGGATAACCGAGAATATACGCATCACCGTAAGCATGGTCTTTCCCATGTCATTACCAACGATTTCAGAAATGGAATGTCCATCTTCACGCATGGACATCATCCCGGACAGGTAGTCATGTACACCACCGGCGAAAATAGTTCCCAGTACAATCCAGAAATATACGGAAGGGCCCCAGAGAGCACCGCCCAGTGCGCCGAAAATCGGCCCCAGTCCTGCAATATTGAGCAGCTGGATAAGGAATACCTTCCAGGTGGGAAGAGGAATATAATCCACCCCATCATTATGCAGTACCGCCGGAGTCTTGCAATCCGACGGACCAAATACACGGTCAACCAATGTGCCGTATACCATATAGCCCACAATCAATGCGGCCAGTGCTACTAAAAAGGAAATCACAATAATGCCCCCTCAGAATAAAATAATCGATTCCCATTACGAACCAGGAATCCGGAACCGTTTTCAGTTCTCTGTCAGACGTAATGCATGCGTTTAAGGCATTATCGTTTGCGTCTTATGAATGTATTTATTAGTGTACTCATCAAGTGTACTCTGGTCAATACTTTATACTATATTTATGTATATTAATTATGCATAAAGGAATATATCTATCTAAAAAAGAGATACTAAAGATGAGACTTCGGCTCATAGTCCGCAGAAATCCTTCCCGGATTTCCGGGCTGGCAAGCCTTCGGCTCAGGGCGGTGCAATCCTTCCGGGATGGCCAGTGTAATACAGAAAAAATTTTATACAATACAAAACAGAAAAGCAGAACGAATCGAATTCTCCTTACATTCGTTCTGCTTTTCTGCTGTTATATTATAGTATACAATCTACGTTTTACGAAAAAGCTATGTGCAACATCCACCCCTCAAAAGCCTCTAAGAGACTTTTGAGGACCTGCCTGTAGCTTGTTAACGCACTGACCTATGTGCCTGTAAGGCTCAACCCGCCCAGAATCCTGAAAGGATTTGCAATCTTTGATTTGTATCAGACCTTTCCTTCCTTCATTATCTCCATCACCAGTATATAGATGACTTTTCCGTAGAAATTATTGAACACAATCCGGCTGTTGCCACGGCATTAGCGGGGACTTCCGTTTTGGGTGATCATGCGGAATGGATGCCCCTGTTCCCGGCCTATAAAGAGTTCCTGTCTGTCATCAGTGTGTACCAGTTCTTCAAAACGTCCTTCATGCGTATGGGACATCAGTTCCCTGAGCGATGGATATCCGGCCAGACGTACCGCTTCTTTATTGGCATAGAGAATGCGATGTTCCCTGTTGCTGGTACAGATGAATACGCCGCCTGGAATATGATTGGTAATTTCGTCAAGAGAGAATCCCATATTAGTACGGTCATCATTTTCCATAATCCGCTCGTAGCGGCGGCAGTTATTTTTTCCTGATTTCTTTACTGCATACAGCGCCTTATCTGCCTGATGGTACAGTACCTTATCTCCTCCGGTTATATCCGGCCCCACCGTATAACCGATGGAAAGGGTATATCTGTATTTTTTCCCTTCCAGGGTAAGTACATGAGAAGCCTGGGAGAAATCCATGAGCCTCTTTTCCAGTTCCCGTATAGATGTTCCGCCCATGAACAGGAGAAATTCGTCGCCCCCATTTCTTTCCATATACGTATCCCTGTTAATTTTGAATATATCGTACATGGATCCAGCCAGATGCATAAGCACCTGATCCCCCAGCAGGTGGCCGTACCGGTCATTGAATGTCTTAAAGTCATCAATATCAAGAATGGCCAGCAGGAAGATTTTATCTCCATTAGCCTTTTTCCATTGCCGGACTTTCTTTTCAAAACCTATGCGGTTATACAGCCCAGTAAGCGGATCATGAACCGCTGCATACTGAGCAATGCGCTTATTTCCGTAAATCGAAAGCAGTGCAGCAAACAGACCCGCTGCCATAAAGATAGCAAGAAGGCCCATGCCGGCCTTCATCTTCAATTTATTTACCACATGCCATCCGTGATGAGGCATAACTGAAAGCTTCCATAGGCCTCCATCCCATACAAAAGCATACGATACAGCATAGTCATCCACCATGCCGTACTGACTTACCACCTGCCCGGCAGGGAAGTAGGAAACACTCTGCCGGGTAAGTACATATCTGTACCTTTAGCATGAAGGGCGGCAATGGTAGTAGCAAACAGTTTATCCTTATTAATCACTACCGATGCCAGTCCAATATAGCGCCGCGCTCCAGAGGAATCTTTCTGAAAAACCGGTGTATTGATAATAAGGCCGGCCTTTCTATTCGCCTTTCCCAACGGAACGTCCACCATACTATGTTCATCATTTTGGATATAGGAAGATGCCACTGCCTTATCCACAGCCTGTTCTATCGCCGGTGACACCAGTGCCCCTCAGGATACATCTGCCTCTCCCCGTCGGCGGGGGTCCAGACGATGGCGTGCATATACGGCCGCATCAGATCTGAGGCAGCCAGATGAAAATTATGAATACCCCCCTCATGATTTCTGGCTATATAATCCAGTGTATCCGATGCGTTCTGACTCACCATGAGATCCTTAATCAGAAATTCCGAATAAATCTGCGCGTCCAGACCGGCCTTATACCGTTCATTTTCCAGCTGCCGTTCATACTCTGTCATCATTTCCAGCGAAAACAGGAACAAAAGACATAGCAGAAATCCGATACTGAGAACAAAGGTGCGTTTCTTCAGCCTTTTCCTCATATCCTCTACGTTCAGTTTTAAGTTTTTTCTTCAAAATCGTCTTACCGCCATAACTGACTCCCTGATAACGCATCCGTAATAACCGATGCTCCTGCAGAGGACTCTTATTCCCGGTATCCTGTCTGCCCACTATTTCACTGATTACTGATTTCCAGGCCCTCACTATGCCTCATATGCTGCAGCATATGGTTCATTAAACTCTTATCCATAAAAGTAAACTGCAATAGTACAATGTCCCGATGTTTATGTTCTAAATAATCCACCACACAAGTCTGCACAAAACAGAATGAATGGTTATAAGGAACCATACTCCGCACCAGGCTTCCCTTTTTCCTGGCCTTTCGGGATACCTCCATAATCGGCGTATCCTTAAACCGGGAAAGCAATGTCTGCATGTCCCCTTCCTGATCCTGCTGCATGCACCGGAGTGTTTTTTCCATTTCATCATTGAACCGCAGAAGGCGCAGCTTATCGCCATCCCTTTCAAACAGAAGGGAACAAATCTGCCCGCTGGAACATCCCTGTGAACCCTCTCCCTGTTGGAAGAATCGTTCCATATCGATGGTCACAATCCGATGATAAATCTTCCCATCCTCCTTTGGGGCATAGGCATCCCAGAACCACTGATGCCGGATAACATCCAGAGCCTGCGGACGACTGTAAATGAGCCCCTGTATAAAGTCGCCGCCGCACTTCTGCACAAAATCCAACTGCTTCTGATTTTCCACCCCTTCTACGACTACTTCCAAATCCAGTACATGGCAGAGATGAATAATATTCTGAATAATCAGCGGAGACTTCTTACTGCTTTCAAAATCCTCAAGGAATTTCATATCCAGCTTGGCTCCGTCCACATCATATTGCCGAAGGACATTGAGGGAGGATACACCGGAACCAAAGTCATCCACCCATACCTTGTATCCCTTCTTGCGCAGGCGGGACACATCCCTGCGAATATTATCATCATCTGCCAGAGCGGATTCTGTCACTTCCACCCGGAGAATCGACCGGGAAATCGGATAGGAAGAAACTATACTGTCTACTTCCTCTGGAATATCTATAGCCTGGAAATCATGGCGGGACAAATTAAAGGATACGAACAGATTTTTCTTCTGCTCTTCATCCAGCTTCTGGACAAATTCACAGGCCTTCCGGAGTACATACAGATCCAGCTTGTAAATATCATAGGACTTTTCCAGTACCGGAATATACTCGCCGGGAGAAAGTACCCCCTTCCCCGGCACAACCCAGCGGGACAACACTTCATAGCCCCGGCATTTCTTACTCATCGTACCGATAATCGGCTGGAAATACACTTCTATCTGTTCCTTATCCAGTGCTTCCCTGAAATAATTCAGCACAAAAGCTGACTTCTTTCGTTCTTCTTCCACCTGAGGACTATAGAAACACATAGAGTGCACTGACTGATTTCTCAAGGTATCGCAGGCATATTTCGCATTGTCCAGAATGGCATCCAGATCAGGAACTGTCTTCATCACATCATGGCTCCATATACCGGCGCGGAAGAAAATATAACAATGCTCACGGCAGATGGCCACTTCTGACTGCACCCGGCGGATTCGCCTTTCTATGCCGCTGCATCGGGTAAATACATAGAAATGATCGCTTTCATGACGGCTGATAATACTTTCCGGAAAATACCGGCTCAGCCACCCCGCCGCCTTCACCAGGACTTCATTGCCTCCGGCATACCCCACCGCACGGTTGATTTCCTGGAACCGGTCAATATTAAAACAGATAACCGCCCAGCTTCCTTCATTGAGATTTTCCCTTTCCAGCCGCTTGCGAAATCCTTCCCGGTTTAAAAGGCCGGTAAGCTTGTCCATATAATTGACAGATGCCAGATTGGAAAGAATCTGATCGTCCTTCTTATTCTGCATGGACGCATCCACTTTCTGACTGCTGATCTGATTCTTGCCTCCCACCTTGGATGCATACAGATTCTCATCGGCCAGCGACAGTGCCGTCCTCAACATAGACTCATTTTCCGCGCGTCCATAACTGTATCCGATACTCAGCGTATGCGGCTGTCCATCAGAAAACAGGGACATATACCCGGTACGCAGAAGCTCCAGCTCCTTATCCAGCAGATGAGTAGACACATCCTGGAGGATAATCAGAAATTCATCGCCACCATAGCGATAACATTTTCCGCCCAATGGATGAAATACTTTCCGGATATACTGTCCGGTCTTGCGCAGCACCTGATCACCAAACCGATGTCCATACCGGTCATTATAGATTTTAAAATTATCCAGGTCTATCATAATCATGATAACATGCTCTCCGGCAAAGGACGGAAAATCCTCCCGCAGGCCGGTACGGTTTTCCAGGCCGGTCAGTTCATCGGTACGGCTTTTCTTTTCCAGCGTTTTGTTTTCCAGCTCCGTACGGTGCATAAGCCAGAAATTCTGCTCCAGCCAGTGACGGCGCAGAGTCATGATAAACAGACAGAGAATATAGAAAATAACGATATCATACCAGTCCTGCCACGGTACCAGTATATGATATCGGACGATAGCAATTCCTATAGGAAGCATGCTGGTAAGAGCCACCACATACCCGCGGATACGACGCCAGTAAGGAAGACTGGACAAAGTCAGCATAATCAATACGGTTTCAAAAAAATAGCTGCTTCCCTTCTGGGTACTGAACACAGCAAATCCGGCCATAAATGCATTGGTGAGCTGATTCAGGTAATTTATATTTAATACCTTTTCCGAATCCGATTCCCTGCTCTGCGCCATCTTCACCACTGCAAAGAGAATCTGCGGTATATTCAACAGAATCATCAGCGTATAAACAAGGCGGGAGGGAATCTCCGGAATCAATTCCGGTATTCCCGGATTATATGAATACCCTATAAGTCCGGCCAGACCGACACTGAAAACAACCAGCGAAACCGCCAGCCCGAACTGCACATTATTATCCGCAATAGCCTGAAAAAACTCACGGCTATGTAAAAAACTCTTTCGTTCCTCACTGAATTTCCAACGCAAAAGCAGGAAGGATATAAATGTTTTAAAACTTAGCTTTGGACCATTCATACAAGAATCCCTCTGTACATTATGAATGAACAATCTTTCCCATAACATGTAACATAAACAGTTATTTATATAATATACCAGGTAAAGCCTGTACCTCAAGGGCGGTACAACATGCGAAGCCAGAGAAATCAGACAATAGATGAGCTGACGCTCATGGTCGGCAAGAGTTGCCTTGCAACTCTCGGGGCGGCAAAAATCTATATTCTAAAATTTACCATGCTTCCGTTAATCAGCTTCCGCATTCTTGCCCTTTGCAAGAAGAGAACATTCCGATTCATTCCTGCAATCTGCAAAGATTGCACCGACAGCGAACATCGTTTGCGGCTTTTATCCTTTTTCTTCATTTCAGAGAGGAAAACGTGCTGCATACTTCCGTTAATCAGCTTTTGTATTCTTGCAGACAGCAATCTTCAGCTTACAGATTTTTTCTCATGGCTGTCTTTTCTGTACCCTTTACATGTTCTACTTATCTGTTATGCTTTTCCTTATCCCAACAAAGAAGAATCTATCAGAATGACGGATATATGAGACTCCTCCTCGTCACTTGCACGCTCAATTCTCAAATCTGTTTTTAATAATATTCCTCCTGCAAAACGTTTCGTTTTTCACGGTCTTGTTCTCCTATCTGTTAAAAAAACGCCGGAAGCATATGATTTTTGCATACGCTTCCGGCGTTTTCTAAGATAAGGAACGAAAATTATTTACTTGTATTTTCCCGGTTCGATATGGCCGGGGATTTTTTCTTTTTACTTATGCCTGTCCTGCCCGTTCGTTTTCTCTGAGCATGCGGATCCGATTCGCCTTGAGAACGCGTACTCTTCTGTTTCTTTCCTTTACATGGTTCAGGTACGCCTTGGTTTCACGTACTACGGTACCGGAGAGGAGAAGAAGGGCAATCAGGTTCGGGAATGCCATGAGGCCATTTACGATATCTGCCAGTGCCCAGATTTCTTCGAGCTTGAGGAATGCCGCGGTGGCAATGATGGCGATGTATACTACGCGATATGGCTTGATAGCCTTAGTACCAAAGAGATATACGAGGCAGCGTTCACCGTAATAGTTCCATCCCAGGATGGTGGTGAAGGCAAACAGGGCCAAACAGATGGTTACCAGATAGTTACCAAAAGAAGGGAATGCCTGAGCAAAGGCTCCGTTGGTAAGGGATGCGCCGTTGAGGTCGCCATTCCACAGACCAGAGGATACAACCGCCAGACCAGTCATTGTACAAATGATGACGGTATCGATAAAGGTACCGGTCATGGAAATGAGCCCCTGTTCTGCCGGCCACTTGGTCTTAGCTGCAGCAGCAACGATTGGTGCAGAACCTAAGCCGGATTCATTGGAGAAGATACCACGGGCAATACCACTGCGGATAGTGGTCATTACCGTGGCACCGAGGAATCCGCCAACTGCAGCCGTAGGATTGAATGCGTCGTGAATAATGAGAGCTACCGCATCCGGTACTCTGTCAGCATATGCTACCAGCAGCGCTACCACAGAGACGATGTAAAGAACAGCCATACCAGGAACAATCTTTTCTGCTGCCTTAGCGATAGACTGGAGGCCGCCGAGAATGATGACTGCTACCAGAATAGTAAGCACGGCATCGGTGATAATCGGCTGTACACCAAAGGTTACCTCAATGGAGGACATAATCGCATTGGCCTGGGTATAGGTACCCGATCCAAGACATGCGGTCATGACACCGAAAATGGAGAATAACACAGCCAGCGGCTTCCACTTCTTGCCCAGCCCCTGTTCAATGTAATACATCGGACCACCGGAAATATCGCCGTTAGCATCTACCTGGCGGTATCTTACAGCCAGACAACCTTCTGCGTACTTAGTCGCCATACCAAAGAAAGCGGCAATCCACATCCAGAGAAGAGCACCCGGACCACCAGCCTTGATAGCCGTAGCTACCCCTACAATGTTACCGGTGCCGACCGTAGCAGCCAGTGCAGTACAGAGAGCCTTGAAACTGTCAATATCACCATCCCCGCGGTTTCTTGCGAAGAAAATCAGCTTTAACGCCCGTGGCAGGCTGGTTATCTGAATCAATCCCAGACGAATTGTGAATAATACACCTACACCGAGGAGCAGAATTAATAGCCATGGCCCCCACACGGCACTGTCAATCGTGTTTAAAATTTCCAACAGCATAATTTTTCATCCCTTCATCCATTAACGAAAATCAAAAGCCGACCTTGTATTCAGGAATACAGGGCCGGCTAAAATCCATTTCATTAAGCTGAAAAGAATTCACTGCTTTCACAGTGATACCGCCCTGTCCTTTTGCCTGAGAGATCGGGGTCTTAAGTAAGACCTTTACACCTTCGGCGTCCAATTGAATGGAACTCTCCAGAGTTGTGTCCGCATACAGTTTCGTGTCTTTCGACGCCTGATAGTGTTACTCCTTCGGCAAACTTCCCATTAATGGTATACTCATCAATGAGTTAATCTTTTTCTGCATACATCATCCACTTATTTTGATTGAACGTATTATACACTCAATCTTTCTATTATGCAATATACTTTTTTGATTATCTAAATTTAGCATATCCTTTTCTGACTATGCGTAAAAAATATCGCTTCTCCTTTTTCTCCTATACTCCTATGCTCCCAATAAAAAACCGCCAGCTCCTTAACGAAAAAGAAAAGGAGGCCGGCGGAATAAAAAATTCATCATCCACTACGCATGGCGTTACCATGTCGGCCCCCTGTCCTTTTGCCTGAGAGATTAGAGCCTGGAAATCCAGACCTTTACACCTTCGGCGTCCGATTAAACGGAACTCTCCAGAGTTGTGTCCACATACAGTTTCGTGTCTTTCGACGCCTGATAGTGTTACTCCTTCGGCAGAATAAGCATATGCTTATTCGTTTTTCTGTATGCATCATTCACGATTTATGACCTTATTATATGTCTGTCATGAGTAAATTGCAATACGTAATATTAAACTTTTTCTATATTTATCATATAGTTTATTTTTCATTTATATAATCAGGAGCATCATGAAAAAATTAATTACGTTATTTTCTTTTCTCAAGAAACTTAAAAAGAGAGACCCTATTTTTATCGAGTCTCTCTTCCCAGAGAAAAACTTCTATCTATAAAAGAGAGTTTTTCGTCTTCATTTCCATATTTTATATGTTAATAAACAATAGCTGTCCTATTATCCATACAGCCTAATCATCCTATAATTTTTGGTACTAATATAATTGGTTTCCATTCATTGTTAAATGTTCAGCAGTATATCCATCATTAGTAGCTTTTAGCTGCACCTTGAATGAATTACGAATTGATGCACCAAAACTATTCTGTGCATCAACAGTACCAAAGAATATAACTCCATCCGGATTCTTAATATATCTATAACTTCCTGAATCAAAGTCTGCACTGTCAGGTGACTTTAATACCGCTTTAACTGCTTTTTCACTGGCCTCAGTTGCTTTCCGGTCCTCAGAATAACTCATAAGATGATCACTGATTTGACTATGTGCCTGTCCCTCAAACCAAAGGGGAACTAATTTATACTGTATAGATTGTAAATTATTATCTTTGCCTACCGTAATACTAATGGATCCATTTTCAGGATTATAATCTGTATTTTTTGCCTTGATATCCAGGGTATAGTCATTATTTTCCTTTTTAGTTATATCTTCTATTTCTCCAAGACCTACTGAATCAAGTGCATTGGCCACATCTTTGGCCTGTTCTGCACTTAATCCACACTTGGAAGAAAGTAATGTTTCATTCGTTTCCGTAATAGATTGCTGATTGTTTACTGTCTGTTGATCTGGTATATTCGGAGACATTATCACGAACGTTAAAAATCCACAAAAAAATACAATCCATAAAGTAGCCCATACCTTAACAGCCATTTTGCGATTCCAGATTTTTCCACAGAACAGTTTGGGTAATGTTCCTTTAATAGTTCCCCACTTCGGATTTATCAAAGATGCAATAATCATACCTATGCTAACTACGCTAAGGCAAAAGCAAACAAACGAAAGAAAACCTAGCATGAAATATCCTCCCACTTAAATAATTACTATGCATAATAAAATCCAACAATATTGGCTAAATTAATTACCATATATAATTCCCTGCTACCAATTTTTAAGCTAATTTTCTAACATACTTGCAATTTTACTCAACTCCATTAATGTATTTCATTAACTTCTGTCTTTTATTTATTTTTATTCTTTTATTTATTTTTATAATTAGATTATATCATATTATTATAAATACAAAAAACTAAATTAGTCTAACAGTTACAAACCTCTGACTCGGGACCATACAACAGACAAAATATCTACAGAATAAATATGGTAATTATTCATTAACAAGCAAAAACAGCAAGAACCTAAAATCAATCAGATTCTTACCAGTTTTTCTATATAAGAAATGCCATATGCAGTATTTACCACTCAGAATTTTTCTATGAAATATTCTGCGGTCTATGAGCTCCAGCTCATTTTTTCCCTGGGCAAAAAACACAAAAAATGTCCTATAACCCCCAACAGCAAGCTTCAGCTTGCTGGAATCACCTCATATTTTGTACCTTTTTCATCATGCTAAAAGGCAATAAAAAACTGCAGCCATCAAGTAGCTGCAGTTTTTTATTTGTTATGCAATTCCTTTTCTGTTTTGATTTCTTCTTCCTCTTCCTTCACATTTTCATTGAAACGTCTGGTTTCCGCTACCACTACCCCGGAAAGGCCGATAAGGGCAATCAGGTTTGGAATGGCCATGAGACCGTTTACGATATCGGCCAGTGTCCAGATTACTTCCAGCTTGAGGAATGCAGCGGACGCAATCAGGAGAATAAATACGATACGGTAGGGAAGAATAGCCTTTGTACCTGCCAGGTAGGTCATGCAGCGTTCACCGTAGTAGTTCCATCCCAGGATGGTGGTGAAGGCAAAGAGAGCCAGGCAGATGCAGAGGAGATAACTTCCGAAGGCTGGATAAGCCTGTGTGAAAGCTGCGTTGGTGAGAGCAGCACCGTTGAGGTCGCCCTTCCATACGCCGGTTACTACCAGAGTAAGGCCTGTAAGGGTACAGATAATGATGGTATCGATGAAGGTACCGGTCATGGAAATGAGCCCCTGTTCTGCCGGCCACTTGGTCTTAGCCGCAGCGGCTACGATTGGTGCAGAACCTAAGCCAGATTCATTGGAGAATACACCGCGGGCAATACCGCTTCTCATAGCCAGCATGACCGTAGCTCCCAGGAAACCGCCGGTTGCTGCGGTAGGTGTGAATGCATCATGGATAATCTGGTAAACCGCATTAGGAATCTGATCAGCAAAGATAACCAGAATAGAAATCGTTACCAGGAAATACAGAACCGCCATAGACGGAATAATCTTTTCTGCGGTCTTGGCAATAGACTGCAGACCCCCGAGTGTGATAGCTGCTACGAGAACCGTGATAATACCGCCTACTACGTATGGGCTCACACCGAAAGTAATATTGGCAATATCGATAATGGCGTTAACCTGAGCAAACGTACCGATACCAAAGTAAGCAACCAGTACGCCGAATATAGCGAACAGTGTGCCCAGAGGCTTCCACTTGTCACCGAGACCATTCTTGATGTAATACATCGGGCCGCCGGAAATATTTCCCTGATCATCCACTTCACGATACTTAACTGCCAGTACACCTTCTGCATACTTGGTAGCCATACCGAAGAAAGCAGCAACCCACATCCAGAACAGAGCGCCCGGGCCGCCGGCCTTGATTGCCGTAGCTACACCGACAATGTTACCGGTGCCGACAGTAGCGGCCAATGCGGTACAGAGAGCCTTGAAGCTGTCAATATCGCCTTCGCCATCATTTCTGGCTGTAAAAATAAGTTTAAAGGCCCGTGCCAGCTTGGACAGCTGCAGCAGACGAAGACGGAAAGTAAGCAGAATACCAGTTCCCACCAGAAGCACCAGAAGCGGCGGTCCCCATACAAAGCTGTCAATACTATTTAATACATCTAAGAAATTCATTTGTGTTCCCCCTTCGAAACAATACTATTTTCAGCATAGTGTGGTTCTTACTTCAAAGAGGAATAAAAAAACCGGTTCCTTTCAATTCTCTGGAACCAGTATGCAAACAAACACACGCCATTATACGTGTATATCGTTGCTCTGTCCTTTTGCCTGAGAGATTTGGGTATGCACTGCATATCCTTTACACCTTCGGCGCTCATCCATTGAGACTCTCCAGAGTGTGTCCATATACGTTACCTATCTTTGCAGACACCTGAGAGCGTTACTCCTTCGGTAGGCCCATAGCCTTCTCACGTATACTTCGTCCACCACTATGCTGTTGTGCTTTCCATTATAGGACGCAACATCTCAGGTTGCAATGCCTTATTTCTAAAATTTTAGAAAAATTTCTATGAATACATAGATTCCGCAGCAGAAAACACTATGAACGCCTGTAAAAACCTGTTCACAATATTCACATCGTTTTCCACTTTTTCAGCCAATTTTTGAAAAAGCTGGCAGCAGGGGGAAAGATTCGAAAATTGAGTTTAGAGATTGGAGAGGGATTACCAACATGGAGAGAAACAGACATCAGACGTCAGACCGGAACCCTTCGCGGCTTCCTTTCAGACGGAAAGAACTCAGAACATTTGCATGCTTTCCTTCGCGCCAACATACACGAATTAACTTTCCAACAGACAAACTCAGGAGGGTATTTTTTCTGACGGGGTTAAGCCAGGCGCCCGGACCGTCCGAAATTTCGAGGTAAGCTGGGATAAGCTAGTCGCCAAGACCGTCCGAAAAGCCCCTTTTCGTGACAGGCTTTCGCCCTGACAAGGAATCGCCTCATTTCAGGTTCTCCGCTGTACTCTGTACGCGGTGGTCCTGAAATGAATCGAATGACGCCGCTCAGGACGGAAGACCGTCCGAAAAGAACTCTATTATCGTATGTATAGCATAATCCATCAACTTCTGATCCCGGAAGGGATGGTCTGCCCCTTCTACGGGGATAAATTCGATGACGTTATTTTCTGCGAATTCTCTTGAATCCTCTATAGGTGCCATGGTGTCTTCTGTGCCATGTAAAATCAGCATATCATCGGCCCAGTCGAAGTATTCGTATTTTGTGATGTCGCTCTTTTTCAAATCGTCCAACAGTTTCTGATCCACTTTCATCTTCCGGTCAAAACCGATGGAAATTTCTTTTCCTTTGGCGAGTTTTTTCAGATTTTCCTCATCGAAATTGTTCAGCATGAGTTTGTACATCTGAATTCCCGGGCAGCGAAGAGCCACACGGGTAAAGGGGTTTCCTATTTCCGCCATGTATTTCAGGGTCAGATAGCCGCCGAAGCTGACAGAATAGATGAACAGTTTTTCTGCCTTCAGTTCATTTTTGCAGTAATTGACCACGAAGGTAAGATATTTCATGCATTCATCCAGTTCCAGCTTTTTACGGGCATCCTGCCCATGACAGGGCCAGTCGAAGGCCAGAACAGCATCGTTCTTATACTTGGCAATTTCTTTTTCGGCAAACCGGGTAATATTCGGTTTATCCTTATTACTGCCAAAACCATGGGTACAGATGACCACCCGTTTAAACGTACGGGCATGCCCCTGATGAAACAGGCGGCAGCGCACACTGTACCCCTCTTCATTAATTGAAAAATCTTTTTCCATGTGTGCATTTCCTCCGGAAATCAGATAAAAAGCAGGTTTGAGAATGGAATAACAAGAGTTAAGAAAAATCTGCAAACATACTACAGAAAAGCTATAAGACAGTCAGACAAATCAGACTAAAAGAACTCAGAACATTTTCATACTTTCCCTTATCCAAACATAGAGGATTCTACTTTCCACCAGCCGCCAGCAAAGACCGGGCTGTCAATAGTATGGAAA
>OGSS01001169.1_pt1 | contig 18838 bp, 14 predicted proteins | sample 1553591 | NCBI WGS metagenome assembly OGSS01 (sample SAMEA2580061, study PRJEB22360) | human gut metagenome | biome: human gut; feature: human-associated habitat; material: faeces | place: Denmark | collected 2008/2010
CGGCTGGCGCTGCTTCAAATCAATTTAAAACAGTTTGCAGACCGTGACCTTACCGAAAATGCGCTGGCAGAGCTGAAACATATCCTTACCCGCTGGGAAGAAAGCTCCTGCAGCCTGATTCTGCGTTTTTTATATGACTGGGACGGCAATGCGCAAAGCACCGAGCCAAACGACATTTCACAGATTGAAAATCATATGCGGCAGTGCGCACAAATACTGAATGAGCATAAAGACAATATCTATCTGGTGCAGGGAATTTTTATAGGAAATTATGGTGAAATGCACCACTCCCGTTTTTCATCCGAAGAGGAACAGATACAGCTTTTTACGGTTTTGCGGGGCAGTCTGGATGATGAAATTTATATGGCAGTACGTACACCGGCTCAGCTTCGTGCAGTTTTGGCGGCGGATCATCTGGATGAAGGACAGGCGGCGGTTATAAAAACAGGGCTGTTTAATGACGGTATTATGGCATCGGAGTCGGATTTGGGAACGTATACCGACAGAAGCCGTGAACTTTCTTATCAGGATGAAGTTTGTCTTACCGTGCCAAACGGCGGAGAAGTCGTATCCGATACCGTTTACAATGACGTTGAAAATGCAATGAATACATTGCAGACAATGCACGTATCGTATTTAAACCGTATGTATGATGAAAAGGTTTTAAAAAAATGGAAAAATCAGCCGTATGAAGACACGACAGGTTATGATTATATCGGCGCGCATTTAGGTTACCGCTATGAAATCAGCGGGACGGCATTTTCTTATAAAATGTTTGGACAGACGGCACAGCTTACGTTTTCAATAAAAAATACCGGCTTTGCACCGGCATATTATGATTTTACGACAGAACTGCGGATATGTGACATGGAGGGAAATATCATACAGACACAGAATCTGGGTGAACAGTTCTCAACCACAGCATTACAGCCGGACAGCATAGTTACACTCTCCTGTCCGGTGTTTTTGCGCATTGCAAAGGGAACTTATCAGGTTTATCTGAAAATGAGCAGTCCAAAGAGCGGTGAACAAATCCGATTTGCACTCACAGAAAAACCGACGGAAAACGGATACCTGTGTGGTACCTTTATATTTGAGTAAATAGAGTTCCGATATGGAATCAAACAGACAACAAAATACAGGCGTAAATTTATATGACCGTCAGGATTCCCACTGTATCACAGTTATCAAAAAAGACTTTTTTTTGACTGCGTTTCAATGCCATGGAAACAGTTAGTTTATACTGACCGGAAGAAAGTGCTATAAGCGGGCAGTCAACGGATACGATACACTGCTCTCCCGCCGGGAGTTTTGCAATCTCATGCCTGCCAAGTACGGTGTTTTCTAACGGCAGACAGGGTGAATTATTTATATTATCAGTCGTACAGCAGACAGCAGACAGTGTTAAAATGACCGGCTCATACAGGGCGGCAAAGCCGGTATTTTTTATGGTAATTATAAATTTAGAACAGTTTTTATCTGCCGCTTTGACAGCGGATAAAACCAGACAATACCCCAGACGGCGGTCGATTTGTTCAAAGACGGATTCAGTTTTGTCTGTCTTTTGTTCTTTCCATTTTTGAAGTACGGTGCCGTCATACTGGCTGTTCAGGTAAGAAACGTGCATTTTGGTGAGCGTTTCAATTGCGGTATCCCCGTCATTGTATGGATTCGGCATGATAACCTCCCCACCGTTATAAACCTGTATACACCGTTCCTGTTGAAAAGAAAGCTCTGCGCTCCTGCTCCACTTTCCGTCACCGGAGTTTACGTTCCCCCAAGACACATTATCAGAGGGAATATTACCGGAGACGGTATCCCCGGCGGCATAAGTGCCGTAGTCGGTTTCAGAGCCGGTGATGGCATCGTTATACAGTCCGGTCAGGGAAAGAATCTGTCTGCGTGTGCAGGTATCCGTATATTCAGAAAGTCCCGTTTCAAGACTGCGCAGCTGTGCGGGCGTGCGCACTGCCATGGCGACAGCGCCTTTTGTGGCATGATAAAAGCTGTCTATCAGACGACAGAGGCTTTGTCTGTCGCAGAATTTGGAAGTATGCATTTCTCCCCAGCTTCCGATAAAAAGTCCCTGTGTAGTGTAGATATGTGCAGCATATTTGTAAATGATACTGCCAAGCTGGTCCATATGGGACTGGATTTGTGAAAGTCCAGCAGGTTCGTGTTCCATGCCTTTTCCTTCATCATCATAGATAATCCGCAAGATCATGTCTTTGTCATGACGGGCAAAAAAAGACAAAATTTCTTCAAAAACCGTAAGTGCCGGTGTATCAAAACTGCGTGCAGCATAATTTCCGATACAGACACGTACCAGGCACAGGGATTCCTGTTTTTTTAAACACCACTGCAATTCCTCAAAATCAGGACGTTCCGGGAGGGTAAACGGATAAATGCTGTACCACCCTCTTTTTGGATTAACCGTGTGGTCATCTGCTTTTTCAATGGATAGATACGGCTTAAATTTATTGTGTTTTTTGAATATCATTGTTATAACGCTCCGCTTTCGGTACATTTTTAAAGATTTTCTGCCGGATTAAAACGGCAAGAATACTAAAAAACATATGAAACATATAGCCGATTGGTTTTAAACCGGAGTGCATGCTCTTTCCGTGTTCTCTTAAATGCATGACCGCCGGAATTTCCACAATATTAAAATCTGATAAAAGCATATTGGTAATCATATTTGCATCCGGGTACTTTTCATCAAAATTGCCGAATTTTGAATAGCACAAGGCGGCACGGCGGCTTAATCCCTGTAATCCCGTTGTCGGGTCCATGATGGTACGTCCTGTTGACCACTTGATAATATGGCGGAATAAGAAAAATGCAAAACGTTTTAAAGCCGAGGTTTCAAAGTACGGACTGTCGTTTAAATAGCGTGACCCCAGTACAATATCGGGATAGACACCGTTTTCATCAGGCGTCTTTAACGCATGGTACAGATTGATTAAATTACCGGCATCGTGCTGTCCGTCCGCATCCATCTGAATGACGTAGCGGTAATTACAGCGGATTGCATACTTATAACCGAGCTGTAAGGCACTGCCGTAGCCGAGGTTAAATACATGCGTGACAACGGCATGGTGTCTTGCTTTGACGATCCAGTTGGTGTTATCCGAAGAAGCATCATTCATAACCAGAATATCAGCAAATTCAGCAATTTCAGGCTGCTCCAGACGGTCTAAGACCTTGGAAATATTTTTTTCTTCATTATAAGCAGGTATAATAATTAAAACTTCTTTCTGCATTAATTTGTCCTCCGCAATTATCCCTGTAAGATTTGCATTATAGCTTAAGGTGAGTAAAGTAAATCACGAATCATATGAATATCGTTTTCAAAATGGCAGGCTTTTTGTGCTGCCGCCCTGCCAAAACTTTGGGCAGTCTGCGGATGCTCTATCAGATATTCCACCGCATTTGCAATGCCTTCTGGTGAAAACGGACAAAGCAGACCGTCTACACCTGAAACAATCTGTTCGCGGTTGCCGCTGCAGTCGGATGCCGCAATAGCACAGCCAAGCACCTGCGCTTCCTGTATGGCAATGCTCTTGCCTTCAAAACGGGTCGCATGAATATAAAAATCTGCCATTTTAAAATACGGATACGGATTGGTCTGCATTCCTAAAAAAATAAAATGGTCTTCTACGTGCAGTGACCGGGCAAGCTGTGTGAGTCTGCCGTATTCCGGACCTTCCCCGATAATATACCAGTACACCGGGTACTGCTTTTCTAACAGCAGTTTGAGGGCATAAACCGCACAGTCAAAGCCCTTCTGTGGTGTCAGTCTGCCAACCGTCAGCAGACGGATTCCTTCATGCATGGATTTTTCGGCAGGTAAAAGTGCCTTTTGCCGGATTGCTTCGGTGTCAATCAGGTTGTGAAAAACCGAAAGCTTCTGCTGACATTCTGGATAGACACCGGCAAGCACACCGGCTGTTTCATCGGAAACTGCAAAAATCCTGTCAAAATCCACATAACAGTCCTTATCCAGTCTGCGTGTATACCCTGCCTGTACATAGTCAACATGGACAAAAGCCGCTTTTTTAGCGGCAGATACATGATCGTGTACATAGTAGGCAGAACCGCCCTCAATATACGAAACCGCTAAGTCAAAATGCGTGTCAAACCGTTCAGACCCGTCTGATACAATCCGCCACAGCAGCTTTTCAAGCGGTGTGTTTTTGCGGTTTAAAAACAGATAGGACAGGTTATGAAAAAATGCACCATGGCAGAAATTTTTTATGAGTACTGTCTTAAAAAGAAGAAATTTTCCTTTTTTAGATAAGACCGATTCCCCACAGAAATGACGGTTGAGCAGGTGGACATAGGTGGGCAGTTCACGGACGAGTTCTCCTTGTCCGCACAATACATATAAAGAAATATCATATTCGTTTTCAGGCAGTTTTTTTAACAGGGTTATCAGCGCGGTTTCCGCACCGGCGCGTCCCAGTGTATTGATTACAAATAAAATTTTTTTCTTCATATGTACTCCAATATTAAAGTTCTGTTTTGTTTTTTCCGGTCAGCTGCTGTAATTCTGTAAGAATCCGTTCATTTTCCTGGTTTAAAAGGGAAACCTGCATGGCAAGTTCCTGATTTTTGCGGCTTAAAACAGAAACATATTCGGAAATCTTAAACAAAAACAGGACCAGAAAGGCGGATAAAATCATCTGTGCAGGACCGGAAAAAACAGCGAAAGTCCCGGTACAGAAGCTGAGTGCCGGAATAATGCCTGCAAGAATAAAAAACAGTGCAAACAGACACCACCCCAGTAAAAAGCCTTCTTTTAATTTTTTTCCGGCATAAGACAGCATTGCACAGACAAACAGCAGGATTCCGAATACAATGAGTATTATGCGAGGTATTATAGGCGGCATAGTATAATTTCTCCTTTCTTAGTGCGGGGTTTCATTTTTGCGTATCCGGGTACACCTGTCCGCTTGGGCGGGTGCCGGAAACCTGTTTTATAATCGTACCGTTGCAGAAAATATGGTTTTTCATATGCTTTTCCAGCCGGCACAGTCTGAAATATGAAAATGTCCATCCGGCAAATGCACCAATTGTCAGTCCGCCGCCATACCAGACGGGACTGGTATTTAACAGACAGATACTTGCAGCCAGTGTCATCAGACAGAAAATACAGCCGGTATACAAAGCACCGTTTAAGTCGTTAAAATAATATAAAAACAAAAAGACCGGATACATTAAAAACAGGATAAAATATCCGGCGGCAAGGCACGGGTATACCTGAATAATCGTGCCGGTATAGCCGAAGCGCTGAAGCACAATCAGGCTGACTAAAAAAAGCACGGTTGAAATAATAAACTGAATCCGCACCAAAGACATCAGTTCATCTGCAAGCAGACGGAACATACGCATGCCGGTTTTTTGAATGTCAAGCAGCCGTCCGCCGATAATGGCTTTCTGATGACGGGTGTTTTAAGTAGTGGGGAGCTCCACCCCGCCGATAATGGCTTCCGAATACTGTTTGTATCTGGCATTGAATTTCATTTCAACCAAAACAATAAAAATAATGCTTGCAGAAATGTTCGTAAACATCGCCACGCATGAAGCATAATCATACGTTTCAGCACACACGAAAGAACCGGCAGTCCGGATTTGTAAATCAGATGTCCAGAATACAAAATTATGCACGAACAGTCCGAGTGTGTAAAAAGTATTGGCAAGAATCAGTTTCCGGTATTTTGCAATGTGTTTCAGTATTTTTTTATATTGGTGGCTGTATTCCGTAAAATACTGCGTAAGCAGTGCTAATCCAAGGGATGCCGTAATTAAAAAGCCGGCAGTCAGAGCAAGCAGCATGGACATACAGACACTGATACCTATATAATATACCAAAAATAACGATAAGAAAAGGCTGATTATACTTCCAACAGCATAAAAAAGTGAAATCTTTATATAGTCCTTGCAGATTGATAAATACATCATCGTATAAAAAATAAAGGACAATGCGATAAAACAGCAAAAGGATATAAAAACGTATGCCGGGCGTACTCCGCCAGAGAGCCACTCATGCAGACAGAACGGAATCCCCATCAGGCAGCAAAAAAGAGTCTGTATCAGCAGTCCGAGGTAATAGCATGGCATAATATCTGCATAAGTTTCTTCAAAAATAACATCGGAAATGTATCTTGAAAGAACGGCATTTAACGGCGCGCTTGCCAGCAGTGAAAAAATAAAAATATAAAGCACGGTGTTCTGGAACAGCTGTTTTTCATAATACGATTCTTGCGTGTAGCCCAAAAGCCGCTGCATGATAATCAGTGTTACAATGACAAGCAGCATCGGCGCAATGGTAATGACAATACTGTATCCGGCACCCGCAATGTGGCTGCTCATAGATTTTTTATTAAAAAATTTATTTAATCTTAAACCAACCCCTGCCATAAATGGCTCCTTTCTTTAAGACGTTTTTTTCTTTGTTAATTCCCTGTAAATGTCGGCATAGGTGCTGCGCATCTGTTTGATGGGGTATTTATTCATCAGTCGGCGGTAGCCGTTTTCACCGTATTCGTGCCGCATTTTTTCATTGGCGGCGAGTGTCAGCATCGCATTTGCAATTTCCTCGATATTCATAATATGCGTTAAAATGCCTGCCTCACCGAAGTCATCGGATTCGCCGAGTAACAGCCCCTTACAGTTACCGACATCGGTTGCAATCACCGGGCGGTGAGCCGCAAAGCTTTCAAGAATCGTAAGCGGCTGGCCTTCGCTGACACTGGTAAGAATCGTAAAGTCCATTTTTCCGATGTAGTCTTTGACCTGTACCCTGCCGGTAAATACAATATCTTCAATCTGCATATCCCCGACAAGACGGAAACACTCTGAAGCATAAGTTTCGTCTTCATCAGCAGGTCCCATAATCCAGAGCTTTAACCGCGGGTTTTTCTGTTTTGCATAGGCAAATGCCATAATCAGTGTTTTGACATCTTTAATCGGTGTGACCCGTAAAATTGCTCCAATATGAATCATTGGGTCTGCCGGGTCTTTTTGTGGAATATTCCGGTAAAGTGCGGGACGTATGCCGTTGGGTGTCACAATCGTTTTTTCTTCGGGACAGCCCAGTTCAATCTGTAAGGTGCGGGCATGTTCAAATAAAGAAGTGACTTTATCCGCAGTCTGGTAAGCAAACAGCGACATTTTGGCAAACTGTTCAATCCACAGATTTTTATACAGTCCCCGTATCCACGAAGCTTTGATGATTTCTTCTTCACGTTCTCTGGTATAAATGCCGTGTTCCGAGATTAACAAGGCACTTTCCGGGTGCAGCAGTTTTGCCATACTGCCAAGCACACCGGAATAGCCGGTTGCAACACAGTGGTATAAATCTGCTTTTGGCAGATCGGACTGCATGGCAAGAAAAAGCGGCAGGTACATGGAGCGCATTGTCCATAAAAAGTCGGAAAAGACAATTTCACTGTGTTTTTCTTCGTAACATTCAATAACGGCATCTAAAAAATCCGGTCCCATCAGCAGGGCATTTAAAGAAAACTTCCGGCTTTGCAGCAGTGTTGTCAGTGTTACCCAGTCAGTATCTTTGCCAAGCAGCAGGCTTTTTAAGGCGGCAGCTTCTTTTGCAGACAGATGGCAGTGCTTCCGTGACTTTCCCTTACCGGTCCACTCACAGTCATTTAAGTAAACTTCGTGTACTTCGGTGACATTTTCCGGCAGGGTATACTGGAATTTTTTGCTGATGCTTCTGTCGGAAATAATTGCAAGGATACTAAAACTGACGCGGGGAAAAGAGCAGATCAGATTGTTAATCCAGCCGGAAACCCCGCCGACAACGTAAGGGTAACATCCTTCAGCAATAATACATATTTTCATAAACTGCTCCTTTCCTTATTTTTTAAGCGATATGGTTACGGTATCGCGCTCCGGAGTGATAAGATAAGCACCATCCTCAATCTTTTCAGCAGCGGCACCGTCTATGTCTTCAATTTCTTCATTGTGCAGGCGTAGCATAAAGAAAGTGTCTTCACTGCGGTTTTTGATTTGCAGCGTAATGGTATTACCGGTGCGCATGCTGCTGTAATCCACGGCTAAAAAGGCGCGGATACGGCTGGCTGCCTGAGTGACTGTACAGCTTTGATAAACCGATTTAGGCGGTAGATAGGCTGCCAGTGCTGTCGCCGTTTTCTGGTAAAATTTATCCCACAGCACATTTTCATCATCCTCCTTCGGATTACAGATTTCCGTACAGTCAACACCGATACTTGAATAAGCAAGTGCCGTATTTAAGCTTTTTTGTATAAAATCATTTTTATAACTGTAGGCAGTGCCGTCTGACAAGAGTTTCATTTGTAAAACATCATTCCCCACATACGCAAATAAACAATTCCCGTCATTGCTGCTTTTTTCGGTAACAATAGTCTGCAGTGTATTTGTCAGTTCCGGTGAGCCGTTTAAAACTTCGGAAATCTCACTTTCCTTTGCATAAAGAGAAAGAAAACGGTAGTGCTGTAAAAAAGTGCGGTAAACAGAAGTATCTTTTTGCAGCTTTTCGCGGATGGAGGTATCCGTATCTCTTGTGGAAGACAGCCCGGCTTCAAACTGTTTTTCATGTAACAGGCGGAAAAAATACTCCAGTTCCTGCGATACCGGCTCGTGTTCATCCTGATAATGAAACTGCGGTGTAAACAAAAAGGTAAAGCGGCTGTTTAAATACTCTGACAGTGTGGAAATATCCGGCCAGATGACATTTTCAAGTACCGAAGCAGTGTTGCGGCTGTAACCGGCATCCATGGCATCTTCCTGTTCAAAAGCAAGAACAGGATAATTGATAATGGAAACGGTCTGTGCATTGACAACCGGTGTAACGGCATAGTCCTTTAATTCATAAAGAATGGCATTTAAAATGCCAAATCCCCCGGTATCCGACAGGTAATCTCCGTTGACACAGAAAATGTAAGCGTTTTCAAGACTTTTCCGCCAGAATACGGCAGGACGGTCTTCTGTTTTAATCGTGCCGTATACGGAACTGTCCAGTTCTGCCGCCATATAAGTCTTGGTGGCATTTCCCGGAATATACCACGGCATATCCAGAGAAAAGTCCTGATATTTTTCTTCGTCTTCATTGTTTGCAATATACCAGGATTCACCGCCCAGTAAAAAACCGCTGTAGAGCTTATAACCGGATACGGTAAGCGATGGGGACACTGCATTTGCAATGCCTAAAAAATCCATCAGGACACTGTTGTTTTCAATCGTATTAAAATCCGGCAGGCTGCACCATACAATGGATATGCCGTAACTGGTCAGCGTTGTAAGAAGAGAAAGATCGCTGTTACAGTCTACAAAGGCGGCATCAAGCAAAACCGCATCGGGCAGCTTTTCGCGGTAGGTGCGGTAATCCGAAATCTGCCGGTACGTCAAAAGATTACGCTTGGTATAGGTACACCATTGACGGATTGTTGTACCGGATGCAGAATCCGTATCGCCGATAAAGACGACAAAAGCATGCGAATCCGACAGTACGGTGGCAGAATCTGTCTGAACCGTAAATTGTGTACCGGCATCAAAAGGAGCCGTTTCATTTGCGTAGATATTTTCATCGTAACGGTTATATTTCTGTCGTACAAGACTTGATCCCTGAAATAGAAACAGTACGAGCAGCATAATACAGCTGATGGTAAAATAAATTCTCTTTGTCAACATCTGGTGATTCATAATACTCCTATTCCTGAACAATTTGCTGCGAAGCGGTGATTTTTACTGGTTATAGTTATAGTCAATCGAAAGACTAAACGGGCTGGATTCATTCTGAATCAGCCGGTAGCAGATAAACTCGTCATCTTCGTAATAGACGGTCATATCCTGTGGGAACAGCTTTCTAAACTGCTCCGCCCAGTAATACATTTTGGACATGACAATCCAGCGGTTTTCCCCTTTATAAGGATTGATACCGGCACTGGAAGGAAGTGTCTTTGCAGCGCCTGTGCGGGATATGGACTGACCGCTGTCCGCATAGGAAACGGTATAATCCAGAGGGATTTTTTCTATATAAAAGTAGACATATTTCGTCGGAATAATAATCCGCTGTCCCTGCGCGGCATATTTTAAGTAACGTAAAAATGTAATCGTTTCGTAATGCTGTCCGCGTCCTGCAAGCATCTGAAGTTCGTCATTGGCGGATACAACGGTAAATGTCGTATTTCTGCGCTCGGATAAAATCTGTCCGAGGCAGGTGATGGCGCCGTTGGTTTCAAGAACACTGACACGCGGTGCGAGGATATGGCTGCGGATTGGAAATACCATACATGCCGCGGCACAGATGATTCCCGAAAGAATCAGGGAAATACCGTTTGCAGCACGCGGCTTTTTACAACTATAAAGCACAATGCCCGCCGGTAAATCAAGAACAAGTGCATACAAAACCGTAAGCATATACGTGAGGTAAATTCTTGAACGGTTCTGATCCATAAGCTGCGGTAGACCGATATTTTTTGCATTAAACAAAATCAGCAGAAACAGCAGAAAAATACCGGTGCTGATTTGAATAAAGCCATAATCGGGCTGCTTTGCGATACACATACCGATACCTGCAAGGACTATGAGGGCACATAAGGATAAAATGATCGCAGCAAATAATGCGCCGTCCTGTGCAAAAATATCTTCCTGAATATCATTTGATAAGGTCTGGTAAAAATGCTGCAAAAAATGTGTCGTTTTTTCCAACGTGGAAACAGACGGAGTCAGCATCGGTTCAGTGTCAATATCCTGTGCCAGATTTTCCGGTTCAGGTATTACCTCTTCTTTTGTAGTGTCCGGCAGGGCAATCTGTGATGAACCGGAAGATGATGTATTTGCTTTATTTTCGTTGCTGTCCTGATTCTGGTTTGTTCCGGAGGAAGACCTGCCGGTCAGAATATTGATGCCCCAGCCGATAGAACCCTGCATCGGTTTTCCGCAGAGTGCCGCGGTAAACATCGGAAGAACCCCGATAACAACGGCTAAAAGGACAGCCCCCATCAGCCGGAGAAAATAGCGCGGCCGGAAAAAACGCACGCAAAAGCCTATCATGATGGCGGCACAGAACAGTCCGGCAATCATTGTGTCGTAAAAATGGACGGCAATCGTCATGCTGAAACACGCACATGCTGCCGCTAAATCGGTACAGATAATCCATTTTCCGGCATTTTCTTTCATATCCTTAAAAAATGCGAATAAAAAGTAAATACACGGCAGGATAAACAGCATGCCGTATTCCTGCGGCAGAGCGCTGATAAAACGGATCGTACAGTTGCCGTGGTATAATGATGGAACCAGATATAAAAACAGTCCACCATAGGCGGCAAAGGAAGAACGGCATATGCAGCGGATAAAGGTAAACAAAACCAGATGCAGATAAAAGGTCTGCACCACGGAAAACAGCCGCAGAATTACATAAGTATCTATATGAAAAACCGTATGGATATAATAAATGATGCAGTGAAATCCAAACGGGTAAACACCGGCGGCAAAAATATTGTTTTTAGACATTTCATTTATCCAGTAATTGTGTACCGGCAGGGCGGAAACCGTATAACCGTACTGCAGAATCTCATTGCTTCCATACATATAAAGAAGCCACACGGATAAAAGGGTAAATAATACATATTCTGTTTTATGCCGTCCGATGATATGAAAAATATTTTTACAGGCATTGCACAAAATGTCTTTTATCCGTGTAAAAACAATGGCAAAGAAAGTTTTTATGCCCATCGTTTTAGAGGAAATTTTTCCAAGGAGTGCAAGCTGCCGGATTCCCCATGCCTTAAATGCTTTCCGGTACTGAATAATAATGACGGCAAAGACAGGCATAACCGTAAATATAAGCAGTGTATATATAGAAGAAATATGCAGAAGCTGCAATATAAAAACGAGGTTCATAATGTAAAAATTACTGACAGTAATATCTAACATCAGCCGTTCACCGGTTCTTCTGCCTTTATATTTTTGATGAAAAACCAGTTCCGGCAGTACAACCGTAAGGACTGTATAAATTATAAAAAGGCATACTACCTGTAAAATCGTATGTACGGTCATAATGGTTATCCTCGTTTCCAATGAAATAATGTAAGTGTCAAAAGGTTTTAAATGCGGTTAAATATACGGAACAGTTCCAAAGTATCGTTATCAATCGGAATATCCGACTGGCGCAGGGCTTCCAATACATCAAAGAACCGTTTGCGGTCTTTGGTGGTATAGTAAAGCTGAAGCAGACACTTATAAGGAATTAAAGTTCCGGCAAGTTCATGTCTTGCAGTTTCACACCAGTGTGCGGCTGCGTCATACTCTTTTACGGCAAGCAGCTGCTGGACAAGCCATTCGTAATAGACGGGACGGGCTGCGGTTCCATCTTTCTGACAGAGTGTATGCATGGCATCTTCCAGAATGTGAACATAAGTGGCATATTCTGAAAATGGAAAGACGTTCTGTTTTAAAATCGGAACCATCTGCTCAATGAGTTCTGCCGCAGTTTTTCCAGCATCTTTTTCATCTGCCAGCATTTCTTTGTGCTTTTGGGAAACACTGTTTCTGAAAGCACCCAGTTCGTCACGCAGGGCACTGGCAGCATAATGGGATACTTCGGAATCTGCACTGTTTAATGCAAGTGATATTGAACCGAGGGAATCCCTGTAATCGTTCCGCAAAACGTTCATCATGAGCTGGCGCTGGTTTTTATAATCGCTGACCGCAATGGTCTCTTCAATCGGTGCAATGTTACGTTCACGCTCTAAGTCGCTGCGTTCAACCTGCCTGATTTTTTCCTTATTAAAAATAACATCGGACAAATCAACTTTTTTGTGAAACAGCAGTTTATGAAAAAGCATGCTGCATACAAAATACAAAATACCAATTACCGGACAGAAAAGCATCAGGAAAAAACGGATAAAAACAAGCATTTTTCCTTTTTTAGTCCGCCGGGCTGTCAGCATTCCCCAAATCAGATATGCGGCGGCAGCGGCTGTATTAAAAAGCAGCACCGCACATAGTAATAAATTGGTAGTAGACATAGTTGCTCCATTCTGCCGGATGGCAAATCCTAATCTTTAATGTCGGTTACAAGGCGGTAGCTATAGCCCGCTTCAGCGATTCGCTGCGTGACATAGCCTGCATCCTTCGGACTGGTGTTTGCAAGCAGGACATAAAGAAATCCGTCGTTAATACTGCCCAGATAATCCGAGTTACGGAACAGACGTTCCAATGCGCGGCTGGCATGTGCAATACCCTCTGCTTTCGGTGTAATCTGTATCAGTGAACCGTCCGTGAGTCCTTTTTGCTGCGCATGCAGAAATGCTTTTAACAGAGTGCGGAATGCTGCGGGTTCTAAAATCTTTGTGCCGTTGATATAGCGTTCATGCTCCAGCACATCAATATAGCGGTTTGCACGCAGTACGGCATTCTGAATCAGGTACCCGATAACCTGAAAGCGGTTCATAAAGGAGAGATTTAAGCGGTCCCATGAAATATCCCACAACATAATAATAGATTGGATTTCATCATTGGATAAAATCGCAGCTGCCATAAGCGGAACATTTTCCGTTAACTGTCTGTTGACAAAAACAGTACGGTTTTTAAACGCTTCAACCATCTGCGTGTATTCTGTATAGGCAATTGAGTTGCCAAGTCGGCGGGCAGATTCCGAGGTAGAGGACATCAGCCGCGCATAATTTCTGTTGGATACATTGTAAATTGCAACGTCACGGCAGTCCATCAGCTGTGAAACAACTTCCGCCGCATGGAAGAATACGCTTTCAGGTTCATCACTGTCCAGTGAGGAAGTAATTTCAAAAATTTTCCCGATACTGTCGCTTTGGTTTACAACCTGTGTTTCAAGGTCATTTTTTAGGCGGGTATTGATTGCATTAATTTCTTCAATATCCTTTAAACGGTTATTTAAATAGGTTATCTCATCCGCTTTGTCAGCCTTCATGGAAGAAAGCTGGTCACGCAGATAGCCGACACTTAAACCCAGAATCATCAGCTGCGCAATCCATACATAAGTATTGTAATCCAATGCGACTTCAAAACCGGTGCGGTGGTACATCTGCCGGAAAAAATATCCTCCAATTGAAAGAATGGCTGAAAAAGAAGCCTGTTGCTGGCCATATACAATAGCAAATAAAAGTACATATAATAAGTAACAGTCCAGCCGTGCAAAATAGGCACTTTCCGTTACACGGTTATTTATCATAAAAAACGGGATAAAGCAGATCATATTTTCAATGAATGGCAGCGCTGCCTGAAAAATATGAGACAGCCATTTCTTTACATTATGTTTTGTACCGGTCGTTTCTTTATTTATTATCAACTGCTTTTTATGTTTCTGAATATGTTTGCAAAGCATCTGGATACAGGCTTTTGCATCGTAAAAACAGGTGCAGGAAACTTCATCTGCGAGGTTATATGGCAGACGGCTGTCAATCCACAGCGTTTCATCTCCGGTATTCTGCTCACGGTGTGTCGAAAGTGCAAGGCACGAATCAATCTGCAGACAGAGTTCATTGGCAGAAATGCCGTTGTCCCCGCCCATATAGTAAAAATGGTGTTTTAAATCGTCCGCTTTTACCAGACGGTATAAAAATTCTGTCATATCTGACAGATAAAACGGCATATACAAGTCTTTGGATAAAGTGACTTTTTTTTCTGTCAGGGCTTCCATACAAAGCTCTGATAAACAAAAGGCTGCCTCGTCTGCGGATTTTGGCAGATAACAAAGTTCATTAATACGCAGTGTCAGGATATCCAGACCGGTTGTTTCCTTATAATTACAGCAGATTTCCTCGCCGTTTTTTAATGCATTTGCCTTGCAGGCTGCGGCATAGTTTTCATGGAAACTGTTTTCCGGTTCTGCCATCTGTTTTGTAATTGCAGTATATTCATCCTCCGTAATCCGGGATATTTCATCAGAAGACAGATAGATAAAACGTCCGTATTGTAAAAGGGAATATGCAGTTAAAATGTTATACAGCCCGCTGCAATAAGATGTAATTTCACGAAATCCGTTTTCCCAGTGATAGTTGCTGTCAAAAGCACCGGTAAAAATCGTTACATCCGGGCGTACACTTTCAAACACTTCCTTAATACAGTTGTTCTCATAAGAAAAATGATACTGCTCATATACGTGTTTATATTTGTTGTGATATTGATGGGAGCCGGTTAATACGTATAACTTCAGACCTTCTTTGTTGAATTTCTGAAGTAAAGCATTGACTACGGTATTACAGCCGCCAATGATGAATACTTTCATAGTTCCTCCATACAGCCGTTTTGTTTTAACAGTAAAATAAATTCTTTTGTATCCTGTAAGGCATTTTCATATGAAATATGATACAGTCCGGAAATTGTTTCTGCTGTTTCTTCTATTGAAAAGTGTTTTTTTAAACAAATCCAGATATGGTATCCGGTTTCATTTGTCATAACAGGTGCATGATAAGAAGCATCTGCATATAGGTGGACGTCTGTGGAAATAATCCAGTACGAACCACAGGCATAGCGGATGGTTAAATCCTTACGAATCATTTTGATTTCACCTCTGTAAAAAACTGCATTTATTATAGTATATTTGCAAATACCTGTAAAGATTGCAATCCATTATTAAAGTCATTATTACTAAGAAGCATTTTACGATTCGCGGATTTGTATAATGCTATAGTCAGCACTGCCCAATGCATCCGTGGCGTGGACAATATGCCGGTAACGGGACAGCCATTTTGTTGTGATGCCCCCGTATGCGGCTGCTTCATCTTCGGATGCGCCTCCTGCAAGCATATATTTAAAAGCACTGTGGCGTAAATCCTGAAAAGTAAAATGCTTGTGAATCTTTTGACACTCCATGCCAAGTTCAATATAGTGGTTTAAAATGCGCTGGGCATCACGGACTTTTAAACGTGTCTGATGTTTGTTATAAAAAACAGCACCTTCAATACGGTTATATTTTTCAATATATGTCTGCAAGAGGTCATTTATGTCTTTTGGAAGACGGATAATACGGCTTGTTTTGCGGGAAGGCGGAAACTGGATACAAAACCGTTCCTGCACATCAATGACAATGTGTTCTACATCCAATTTACTGATTTCACTGCTGGTTAATCCGCATTTTACGGCCAGTGAAAAGACTAAAAATGCCGTATCATCATCTGCATCTGCGGCAAGCTCTAACAAAGCATTGATTTCAGAGTCCGTAGGAAGATTTTCTTCCAAAAGTGTTTTATCCTGATCTGGCACAATGATGTCATTAAAGTAATTATAATAGGAAATGCCTTGCTGCTCACGGCGGTAACGGATATATTCACATAGACTGCGCATAACCGAAATGCGCATGACCAGTGTGTTGTAAGACAATTTTTTCTGTGTATATCTGGCATTTAATTCATTGATATAACATTCCGCAGCTTCTTTTGTAAGCTTTAACGGATCTGTTTTTGTAAGCTTTGTAAAATTTCTGATGATATTTAGGTATTCTTTTCTGGTTCTTGCGGATAAATTCGTCTGATAAAAAGTCCAGATGGAACTATTGAATTCATCACTTAATTCATCTGCTATATTTGCAGGGGTGGTTTCAGCCATTTTTAAAACGTCCTTTCTTTATTTATTTTGCAACATAAATCATTTTACTATAATTGACCACATATGTCTATATGTTTACAAAACAACTCCCCTCTCCACATATCATAAAATCCACATACCTATAATTAAGAAAGGCTTCCAAAACGGCACTCTCCCATTTGCATTTTTTCCTCATTTTATTTATAATGTTTATTAATTATGGACACATATTGAACTTCAACAGAATGGAGATTTTATTTTTATGGAACAATACTCAAGACGTTTTATCGAAGAATTGGAAAAACATATCGATCCTACTATCATCGAATTTTTTGAAAAGAAAAGAAATTTATTAAAATTTCCATGTAACAGCATGACGGAATTAATAGATGAAACCTTAATGAACTATCTGGAAGGTAAAACCAGTCGTGAAGATTTAATTCCTGTTATCAACAAAATTAAAAAATCGCGTTTGCAAAAAAGAGCCCGCTGGTACAAATCCTATATTACGGACATTGAAACCATGACACTTGACGATCCGAAGCACCCGGTCGCTTCCGTCATCAATATGGCACGCTCTCTCCCAATTGACCAATATGTTAATATTTTCGGGGACAAAGAACTGGATGAAATTATTGAAGAATACAAAGAACGTGCGACTGTCTGGAAAAATGATGCCAACAGCCTGCTGATTTCGTTTCCTGGAATTGCTTCTTTTACGAACAATTCTATCTACAACTCATTAAAAAATGATTTAATGATTAATGCATGGAAATATATCGAAACCGATTTAGCCGGAAATATTGATTCTTACCTCAGAATGTTTCCGGAGGAGCTATTGGAAAAACCGCTTTTTAGTCCTTCCTCATTTACCCTGATGATGGAAACTGCATCCAATAATCTCTTAAAAGAAATTATCACGGATGACAACGGTGAGGAATTACTTGAAGTAACTGTAAATAACGGAAAACTCACTCCGCCAAAATCAATGGACAGTAACGATTTAAAACTGGTAAATGCCTTTATTTCCAATATTAATATGCAGGAATTTTCAAAAGAGAAATCCGTGGTTGTCGATTTGAATACACTTGGCAAGGAAGTAGTTGATTATCATGTCGGAAAAAATGTACTGAATAAAATTTCCAATTCCTGCCGCAAACTGGTTGAGTACAACTTCTCTTATGAAGAAGAAGGCAGTAAAATGTATTTCAACTTATTTGATAATATTACAATCAAGGAAGATGCCGAACGTCCTTATGCAATTGCCCAGTTCGGTGAAATTTTAAGTAATGCCATTATTCAGAAAAAACTGATTTCCATTACTTCCGCTTCTTATGATATTTTAACAAATAACCTGTCCCGGATTATCTGCTATGCCATGAAACGCGAACAGATTGCAAACCAGGAAACAAAAATGAATGAATACAGCTATACTTATTTCCAAAAAATTGTCCGTTTTAAATTAAAAAACAAAAAGAAAAATATGCAGCTGATTCAGGAAAGTCTTCAGGAATTTGTAGAAAATCAGATTGCTATCAAACACTTTGAATTAAGAAACGGTATCTTCATTATTCAGTTTCTGCCACTCTCCGACGCCGAAATTGAAGACTTGAATTTTGACCGGACAAAGCTCATTCAATCCAATCGTGAATTATAATGTCTACATTTTTTATTTTAGCAGCCTTCTACCGTGAGGCTGCTTCTTTTTATATTCCAGAAACGCTTTTATATTTTTCATGCTGTTTTACGCATTTTTATTATTTTTGTCGTTTTTTTCATTAAATAACACCTTTTAATATGCATAAACCCTCACAAAAACTGAGTATTTACTATTCCTTTACTTCGCTTATTTCCATTATTTTTTGAATCGTCATCAAAAATGTAGATAATTTTAGAGTAAAACTCAAAAAGAATTTTTTCCGGCATTTTCAAAATGTAGTGATTTTTAGAGTAAAATTTAAAAATGTAGTCATTTTTAGAGTAAATCATAATACAAGCCCACAGAAAATCCCCTTTTTTTAGCATTAATAGAATAAAAAATAACTTATTGATATTGTTTTTCTACATTTTTATTGGGGTGTTTTTACTTTGGTTGTCTACATTTTTGGCTTAAACAAGCCTTTTGTGCATTTTGCACATAAAAAATTTATTACAAAATTAGGAATGTAGATAAATTTAGAGTAAAATCTCAAAAATTTTAAATTTCTCTTCTACAAAAAAAATCTCAAGAAATTATGTAGACAAATTTAGAGTAATCTAACTTACTTTT
>OGSS01001175.1_pt1 | contig 18727 bp, 10 predicted proteins | sample 1553591 | NCBI WGS metagenome assembly OGSS01 (sample SAMEA2580061, study PRJEB22360) | human gut metagenome | biome: human gut; feature: human-associated habitat; material: faeces | place: Denmark | collected 2008/2010
GGTCAGGTAGCCGTAATGCACGGTGGGAATGCCGCCCGTCAGCGCGCGCAAAAATGCGTTGTCGCCGAAGCCGCTCACGCGGTGCATGCCCTCGCCCATGCCGCGAACCTCATCGATGGCACGCAGCGCGCCCGCCGCCATGGTGTCGGTCGCGCAGGCGATAAACGAAACATCGGGAGCGACGGAAAGCAGTTCACGCGCCGCACCATAGCCCGAGTCGAGCGTAAACGAGCCCAGGCGAATCAAGGCGGCATCGAGCGGGTTACCCGCGGCGCGCAGGCCGGCCTCAAAACCGCGACGGCGGTCATAACCGGCCGCGCGGTCCTCATCGGTAACTCCAATATAGGCGATTTTGCCGTCCACGCGACCCGCAAGCGCATGGCCCAGCTCAAAGGCAGCCTCGTAATCGTCGTGATAGACGCACGCCGTGCCCTCAACATTCTGGCCGATCAGTACGATGGGCACGCGGCACGACTCAATCGCCCGACGGTGCTCGTCGGTGATCATGGTTGCCACCAGCACAATGCCATCGACCGGGTGGTTTTGGAATAAATCGAGGTATTCGAGCTCGCGATCGGCCGCGTTGTCGGTATTGGCAAGCAGCATCTGGTAGCCACGGCGACCGAGCACCTGGCCAATGCCAGCGGTAATGCGGCTCACGGATTCCGAGTTGATCTTAGGCACGATGACGCCGATGAGCTTGGTGGAGCCGGTGCGCAGCGCGCGAGCCTGACTGGACCGCACGTATCCGGTCAACTCAATCGCCTGCTTAATGCGATTGGCCTTATCGGCCGAGATATATCCACCGTTAAGATACCGCGAGACCGCGGCGCTCGAAACGCCCGCCAACTCGGCGACATCCTTCATCTTTACCACGCGCGCCACCCCTGTCATTGAAATCGCTTTCACCATGATACCCGTGAAGACGGCATGCGAACCAAATCGGCCCACTCAGGTCGAGCAAACGTCAGCGAGCGGGCAGCTGCCGTGGCGAGGTGCCGCGAAAGAGGAGCGAAGCGTACTTTATGTACGCGAGCGACGGTTTGAATGGCAGATCGCCCGGCAGATGCCCGCGCAGCGTCGAGCGGTCCGGCGTTTGTTAAAACGCCGGAACATAGTTAGCCGTGGTACTCGCCGTTGTACTGGATGAGCGTGAGGTCTTCAACGCCATCGAGCGCGCGAATGGCGTCGGCATAGGGCATGTCAACACCGTCCGAGAACACCTCGACGGCCATTTCCACCTTGTCGCCGCGCATCGTCTTGGACTTGACGGTGAACTTGGTGCGCCCAAACGCGCGCACGATATCGTCGCCGGTGGTCTGACCCGTGTAGTGGATGACCATCATGTACACGCGCGCCTTGTCCTGATGGCTCGCAAAGCCGGCAATCATCACCACAATCACTACTGCCGTAAGCCCCACGAGCGCATACATGCCGGCGCCCGCCGTAATGCCCGTGGTAATGGCCCAAAACAGATACAGCAGGTCGAGCGGGTCCTTGACCGCCGTACGATAGCGGACAATAGACAGAGCACCGACCATACCGAGCGAGATGACCACGTTCGTCGAGATCGCGAGCGTGACCATGCAGGTGAGCACGCACATGCCCACGAGCGTCACGGCAAAGCTGCGCGAATACACCACGCCGGTAAAAAAGCGCTTGTACACGTAATAGATCAGGATGCCCATGGCGAGCGCCACAAGCAGCGACAGGCCAATCTTGGCAGGGTCGACCTGGCCAAACGCCTCCAAGACGGAGTTCTTAAAAAAGTCCCTGGTGCTCATGGTCTAAATATCCCCTCGGTTCTCAAAATCCGATTCCCAGTAGTTAAAGCCGCGCAAGTAGGCGGTCTTTTCGTAACACAGGCAGTACTTGGAGACCGCCGTGAGCTCGGCCGCGCCCGGCGGCACCATATCGCGCACCAGCTGCGGGCAAAACTCCGTAAATTTGACCTCCATCACCAGCTTGCCGGGCTCCAGAACCGGCAGTGCGGGCAGGGTCGCGTCAAAGATATCGAAGCTTCCCACCGCGGCACGCACGTTCATGTCAAACGTAATGCGCACGGTGCCCTCATCCATCACCCACGGCTCGCGCTCGTAGTCCACGATGGTCCGCGGGCGCATCATGTTGCAGATGCACTCGATGTAGAACTCGCGACAGAGCGGATAGGGGCTCCTCAGCAAAAAGCCGTAGTCGCCGGCCAGAATCTGCTCAAACTCGCCGCGCGTGAGCGGCGCGTCCTCCTTGTAGATCCAGCTGCCGTACTTCTTTTTGCGCTCGAGCTTAATCACCTTGTCGCTGCCGATATAGATGCGCACGCGATACTTTTTGCGCATGAGAATGCCGGCGTCTTTTTCCTCGTAGGCCGAGTTGCAGTAGTCGTCAAAATACAGGCTGCGAATAGTGTAACCGCCCGCCCGCGCATGCTTGTCCAGCTTAAACACCGACGCCATGCGACAGGCAAGCGCAGCGTGCTCGCCCTCGTTAATGAGATATTTGAGCTCGTGGCGGTAACGCTCCTGCGTGGTACGCACAGGCGGGGCCGCCCAGTGCTCAAGCAGCGCGCTAGCCCTCCTCATACGTGTCCTCCACGACCTTACCGCCGTCTTGCACGTAAAAACACCTCATGCCGTAGTGCTTGCCGTCGTCGGTCACATAGTAGTCAAACGCATCTTGCGTATAGCCGTCGGAGTTGTTGGCACGCACGCGCACAAAATACTGTCCGGCATCGGGCGCATCGCAGGTCACCTCGGGAAGCAGCACGTCCTCGGCCTTAAAGACCACGTCGCTTATGGCATAGTCACGCGCAAGCTCCACGGTGTAGCGAATGTCGCGCGCCTCAAAGTCGTAGGACGCATCCCAGTTAATGCGCAGCTTACCGTTATCGATCTGCGGCACGCCGATGTAGAACGGCATGGGCTTTTTAAAACTATCGCGAAAGCTCTTATAGTTCTCCTCGATCTCGGAAGGAATCGCCGCGGCAATCTGCTCGTATTGGTCCTTGGTGACAGGCAGATTATCGATATCGGGCGAAGCAAAGACCAGCGATTCAGTAACCTCGCGGTAGTGCTTGACCATCTTGCTCAGGCGTGCCTCGGTCATATACGAGCGCAGGTCCTTGACGGCACGGTCGAGTTCGCTGCGGAACGACTTGCTGCGCAACGCACGGTTAAACAGCACGTTGCCCCAGTAGTTGCTCACGCCGCGCTCCCAGCTCGCGTAGTCCGAAAACCCGGTAAGAGAAAGCTCCAGCTTGCGCAGCATGCCGTCGTTATCCCAATCTAAAAAGTACCAGGAATTTGAGTTGAGAGGACTGTACAGATAGCAGTTACGGTTCTGCGAGTCGCAGTTGCCCGTCAAGATCTGAAACGCCAGCCAATAGACCAGATTCTCGGTATCAAAGTAGGTATCGAGCACATCATCGATCTTGTGCGATTCATCGTTGAGCGCATCGAGCATCTCGATGAGCTTGGTGTGGTCCGAATCGCCCTTAATCTCGAGCATGCCCTCAAAGTTTGCCTGGTTGTAGTCGGGATCATCGGCAAGCTTAATAGTGTCCTCGTAGCGATGGAAATCAAAGCTGTTCACCTTGTACAGGTGTCCGCTCTTATCCAGGCCATGTGCCTTAAGCGCCGTCTTGTTGAGCTGCTCCACCTGCGTAAACAGGCCGTAGTCCTCAAAGGGATCGTTGGACTTTTCGGTCTGGTCGCACACCCACAGATGCACAAACTGCGTGCGCAGGCCCATCATCTGGGGAATCCCGCGGATAAGGTCGTAGGCCATCTTGTTGCGAAAACGCATACCCTCGCCCATGTGCTTGTTGAGCGCAATCGCGCGCTGTTGGCGCCAGGTACCCTTGCCCTTTTTGAGCTCCACCTTGTAATTCTTTTGCGAGTTATTGCTCGATGTCTGACCGCGCACCTGCACGGTGGCATTGGGCGCTTCCTCGCCATAGCCAACCTCGCCGGCCACCGGGCCGTCTTCGTCGCCCGGCTGCAGCAGGCCCATAACCTGATAGCGCGTCACACCCATGTCGGCATAGTCATACACCGAGTACGTATTGATCTCGGCCCAGCTGTGGTCGGTGTTCTCGGACCTGTTACCGCGCGAGACGGTCAGGTACATGGTCACAATGCCCGAGTCATCGTAGACCTCGTAGAGCTCGTCCTTGTCGCGCAGGTGCTTGGCCTCATTCGAGGCCTCAGCCTTTTTAATCTTGTCCTGCTTTTTGACCTTTTTGGTCGAGGAGTCTTCCTGCACCGAGCAGCCCGAAAGCAACAGCGCACCGGCAGCGCCTCAAACAGGCGACGGCGAGACATCATCCTATCGGTCATCAGAACCTCCCCAATGCTTGCGATACACGCGAACTACCGCGCGCTCAAACGCGCCGTGCGGCACGCCCATATGTCGGCCTTCCTCATAGCGCTGTTCGGCACGGTCGAGCAAGCGGCCCAGCTGTGTAAAGCGACCCGTCTTGTCGGTCGCCACAATGGGCTGCTGGCTCAGGATACGATACGGCAAGTTGGCGGTATAGGTATCGAGCCGCAGCAGCGCCACGATAAAAAACACCGCCGCACCCAACAAAAAGCCAAAGCCGTAAAACTGCTGCGGCAATAGCAACGAAACGGCAGTCGCCAGCCCGGCCACACCGGCAAACAGGCCCGAAGCCAGCACGGCCCCCTTATAGTCGGTAAAGTACAGCAAGATAAGCATCACCGTATTGCCCACGGCATACAGGCCATAGCCCACGCACAGCGTGCGAAAATACCCGTGCATAAGGTTGTTAAAGCCCAACGGTAGGGCCGACAGCACCGTGGTCTCGAGCGAAATGACCGCCGCGGTCACAAACAGCTGCTTGAGCGCACAAAAGCGCAGTTCGCTGTTGAGCGTGGAGAGCATCTCCTCCTCTGCCACCACAATATCGCCTACCACGCCGCCGTCATTGAACAGGCTGTAGTAGTCGCGGTAGCGCGGATAGAAGTTGACCTCGACCGAGACCACAAAGTTGACGGTCGTGACCAGGATCGTCAAAAACGCAATGAGCGCCGGCACATCGTAGTAGGGCGCACCATAAAACAAGCCCTTGACCTGCACGCCAATGGGACCGGCCCAAATAATCACCAGGTGCGCAAAGAGTCCCAGATTGGTTAACAGACCCGTGAGCGCCAGCGGCATAAACTGATCGAGCCACCGCAAAAAGGGCCAGGGGCTGCGGTCGCTCTGAGGAAAATACCGGTACAGCAGCACCACGTCCCAGGCGAGCATGACGCCGTAGCCCAGAGCAATTGACGCCAACAGACCCTCGACCGGCGGCAGTCCCAGCGCCAGCGCGGCCAGGGCGCACAGGCACGCCACGCCAATGGCAGCCGCAAAGCTGCACAGAATGCCGCGGTAGTCCTTGATGGCCGTGAGGTAACTCATGCCGTTCCAGTTGACGATCATAATGTTGAACAGCCACAGGCACAGCAACCCCTGCAGCAGCGTGGCACCCGAGAACAGCAAAAAGACGCCGTAGAGCACCGTGCCCGCAACGAGCATGATGGTATTAGATCCCCAAAACGAAGGCAGGATCTCATCCTCGCGCTCGGCAAACAACATATCGGCCAAAAAGCGCGTGACCGGCATAGAGAAAAAGCTCGTGAGCAAAAGTGAGGCCAGCAGTGTGTAGGTCACCATGCACACCAGCAGATCCTGGTTGGCACGGCCCACACCCCACAGACCGCACAGCACCAAGATACCCACCTGGAGCAGCACGCCCAACAGCATGGGACCCGTGCACACAATGCCGGCGTAGCCGTAAGCACGCATCGTGGCAAACAGGCCCTTGCGCCTAAACAGGCGCTTGAGCTCAAAACCAATTCCGGCCATCGGCTACTCCCCCTCTCTGGGCAGGTTAAACGAACACGCCGTCTCGTCGTACAGCGCGCGATAGTTGGCGAGCATCTGCTCGTGCAAAAAGTACGTGGCAACGCGACGCTGCCCGCGCTCCCCCATCTCAATGCGACGGGCGCGGCTCACACACATGCGCTCCATGGCATCGGCCAAGCCCTTGCGATACATGGGCGGCGTCACAAAACCCGCGACGCCAAAGTCGTCGCCCGGGGCGCCTTCGAGCAGCTCACGGCAGCAGCCCACCTCGGTCGTCACGCAGGGACGACGCGCTGCAAGCGACTCCAGCACGCTAAGCGGCTGGCCCTCGGAGATGCTCGTCAAAATGGTAAAGTCGAGCTTTTCCATGTACTCGACCACGTTGACGCGACCGGTAAAGATCAGGTCGCGCACGCCCAGGGTATCGACCAGCGCGTGGCACTCGGCGCCGTACTCTTCGTCGTCCACGCCGCCCATGATGTGCAGGCGCACCTTGGGCAGGCGCTCGTGCAGCTCAAAGAAGGCATAGATCATGGTCTTGACGTCCTTGATGGGCGCCAGGCGCACCACAGCGCCAATGTCCACCCAGCCGTCATCGGGCTTTAAGGGAATGTCCTTAAAGCGGTTGAACTGGATGCCGTTGGGGATGACCAGGCATTTGTCCGCATCGCAGCCCATATCGATCTGCGTCTTGCGGGCGTTATGGAACAAACTCGTCACGCGGAAGGCGCGGCGGTAGATCTCCTCCGAAAGCAGGTAGAAAAAGCGGATCCAGCGGTCCTTAAACGACGGCACCACCCAATCGGCGCGAATGATCTCTTCCTCGCGCTCGCGGGTATAGATCCCATGTTCGGTCAGCAGCACCGGCGCATGGCGAACGCTTGAGCCCAGGCAGGCGAGCAGGCCACCGTAGCCGGTCGAGATGGCGTGGTACACATCGGCCACCGGCACCTCGCTGCCCAACAGGTAGAGCACGGGAAGCAACATGGAGCGCATGGTGTGGAATGCGTCGGCAAAAGGCGTGTAGGGGTACTCGGCAAGGCACACGTCGCGGAAGATATCCATAAACGTGCGGCTCTGCAAAAACGAGAGCGGATGTACGCGACGGCGCTGGAAGATATCGAACAGCACGTCCCAGTCCGGATTGGAGAGCGACACCAGGCGGCGTAGCGCCTCGCGCTCGCGGTCGTTAAAACTGGCTTCGTGTTGCTCGCCCGAAAGCCGCAGGGCATCGTCCAGGAACACCTCGTGCACCTCGACCACGTTGCTGGGCAGCTCGTAGACAAATTTGCCGCGGTCGGCAGCATGCGCGCCAATCACCCACAGCACGAACTCGTGCTCGGGCATGGCCTGGATAAAGCCATGCATCCAGGTAGATACGCCGCCGTGCACATAGGGGTAGCAACCCTCGAGTACCAAGCAGATTCTCATCTGTCGCCACCCTCCTTGCGCTCGATCGTCAGGGTATTATCATTTGCCTTGAGCAGATACAGATTGCCCGTAAGGTGCGTCAGTTCGCCACCCGTCACCGCACCCGGCTCGCCATTATTGGCGCGGAACATGAGCCACGCCTCGTCGTGGAAATTGCCAAGGCTGAGCGTCCAGGCATCCGCACTGGTATCCACGCTCACCGTAACCGACGAAAAGCGCTGAATGGCGCCCGAGCATTCCGAGCCGGTCTGGCGGCGCAGGTCGGGCGCAGACTTGGTAAGCCAGTCCAGGTAGTCGGTCAGGCCGCCCTTGTAGACTTCCCAGCCCTCCTTGGCGCCGCGATCGGGATCGAGCAGGTCGTCCGGGTGCATAAAGTGCGTACTCACGTAGTGCATGTTGAGCTCGGACACGGCAGCCAGGCGCATATAGGAATCGTCGACCATGCCGCCCGAGACAATACGCGGCTGCTCCACAATACCATCGCTCGCCACGCCAAACTCCTGCACGTACGGCAGGTCGGTACCGTCCTCAAAGTACGTACTAGCAATAGTCTTAATGCGCGGAACGTCGGTGCCGATAAGCTTACGCGCGCGGGCCGAAAGGATATTCGACGGTGGCACGTAGACCGAGCCGTGCGCGTTGGGCAGCACCTCGTCCTGGAAGGCTATAAGCTCGTTGAGCGAAGCGACGAGCGTTTCCTTGTTTTTCCACGTCTTGTAGACGTACAACGTACCATAGTCGGTGTCCCAGAGCGCAAGCGGCTGATGGTTGTAGCCGTGAAAGCCCAGCTCTCCGCCCATCTGCAGCAGCATGCCGCCAAAGTAGCGGAACTGCGTGGTATCGGCCTGGCGCGCGGGCTCGGTCTGGTTGACCGCGTCCTCGTAGTTTTCGATCATCACGCCGGTATAGCGAATGCCGTATTTTTGCGCGAGCTTTTGCAGATCGGGCCACCAGACCTCGGCATAAAAATCGGCGACGGAAAGCCCGTAGTCGCGCTTGATGTAGGTGCCGTCGCCCGAGGGCACAGGGCTAGGAAAGTCGTCCAAATAGAACACGGCGCTGTTGATGACCGGATAGGCCGTGGCATCACCCAGCAAGCTTATGGCCGAAGCATAGAACCCACGCATGACCTTGTCGTAGATGCCAATGTTGCACACCACGGTGTGACCACTGCCGCAATCGTTAGACCAAATGAGCGGCGTGCCCGCGTCACCGGTCTTTGCCCATACGTGCGCCGTATCGCGCAATGAAACCGAGAGCGAAGAATCGAAGGGATCCGAGAACTCGTAGCGCTCTCCTCCGCCCAACATAAAGTCCTCGCTCGGAACGATACTTTCGGCTTTCGCATAGTCATATCCGGCCGATTCGATCCCAAGCTTGGAAGCAATAGCCTGCAGGTAGTTCGAGTTATCTGGCGTCATGCCCAGCATGAGTGAGCCGCCCGCACCCACCCAACTCATCAGATCGGTCAGATGCGTACCCAGTCCGTCAAGCGAGGGCATAAGCACAATCACGCGATCAAACGACGTGAGCGATGGAATCGCGTCCGCACCGTCGGTGGCAATATCAACATCGCGATGGGCGATCTTCATGTCCAGCAAAATCTGGTCGAACTGTTCCTTTACGTCCTCGACGCCAGCTTGATCGGAATCGGTAATGACCAGGCACGTGGGCTTTTGGCCAAAGATTGCCGAGGAGGCCGGCACCGCATCGTTGGCGGCCAGCATCCCCAGCTTATGCTGGCCCGCACTGTACTGCACGCCGGCACGCTCCACCAGCAACACGGCGGCCATAGCAATAAAGACCGCCCACACCACAAGGAGTCCCATCCAACGAAAGCGGCCTGCACGGTCGCGGATATGTTGCGCCACGCTCATCTGGCCTCCTCCCCGTCGCGCCAAAACGCCAACTTTTCGCGGTTGTCGGCGCTCAAATATACATGTTGCTTGTCAATCGCATCGATCACACGGTGGACCTCGTCACCGTCACGGCGCATCACGGCCAGGCGCAGGCAAAGCATCCAAACCTCCTGCTCCTCGGGCACGTCGAGCACCAGCTGGTTAGTCACGGCCTGCGACTCGTCGATCTGTCCGACATCGGCCAGCGCCGTCGCGTATCGAATGCGCAGCTCAAGGGTATCCTCGCGCTCGCAGCGACGCGCAAGCAGGCGCGCGTACTGTTGGCGCTGAATCTGAGCAACGCGCCCCTCAGCCAAACCCGAGCCCAAGTATTCACCAAGAAAATCACAGTATTCGTTGAGGTTTTGCGCGCTCGGGTCCGTCTTGAAGGCACGCTCCAGCTGCTGCAGTTTAAGGTCAGACTCCTTGGAAATCTGCGCCACCGCCGTCGCGGCATAGTGCGCCACCTCAACGTCGTCGTTAAGCTTAGCCGCCTGCAGCTGCGCCAGGTACGCGTCGGGTTCCTCGGTGAGCATGGAGAGCATTAGGCGGCGCCGGTATGCCGGGTCGTTGACAATGAGCGCCTCCTCGAGCGGCACTACGCCTGCATCGGCGTCACGGTCGTGCATCAGGATGCTGCGATGCAGGTCGTCGTTGAAGCGCAGCGACTCCAGCGCAGACTCTTTCAGTCCCTCGCCAAACACCGCGCTGCGGACCGATAGCAAAACCACCAGCAACGGGCCCCACAGCGGCACCAGCACTATCACAGCCAGCATGTGCCCGCGCACCGGCAGCAGGCCCAACTTCATAAGCGTCCACAGCATCAGGCAAACCAGCGCATGAATCAGCAGCAAGACGGCAGCAACGACAAGCGAGATCAAGCGGCACCCCCCTCACCGTCACCGGTGTAAGAGATGTGCTGCAGCAGCGCCACGATGTCCTCGCCGTCAACGGGCTCCACCGCAATCTGCTTGGCGCTCAGGCGCTCGCGGATAATGGGCAGATCGCACGCCTTTGCCTGGCGCATAAGCAGATAGAGCCCGTCGCCGTCGACCAAGCCCGCCGCATCGCTCTCGCGGATTGCCGACCCAATTGCGCCCACCAGCTCGCCGACAGGCTCCACGCCCGGTACCACGCGCAGGAGCAAAAAACTCCCCATCTTGCTATCTGCCAGCGCCTGCTCCGCCGCAAGCTCTTGGCCAAAGGCAGCCTGCTTGAGCACGCAAGTGCCGTCAACGCAGCGTTTATCCTGCGCCACCGCCTCATAGTCAAAGGCACGGCCCAGCGCGCTTTCGACCAACCCGCACAAGATACGGAACAGGTTTTGATAATAGAGGGTCATTTGGTTTTCGGCCGCACAACGCACAAAGATCAACACGGCGGGGGCCCCGTCGCGTTCGATCATGTATCCAAACATGGGAAGCCCCGGCGTCAGTTCGCGGTTCACCCACAGGTTCGAACGACCCCCGTCGCCCAAAAGAGGTGCAAGCTGCTCAAGCGTGAGCGAGCGTGCGGCATCTTCGGCAATCGCGGGACTTGCTGCCACCAAACGTGCAAATGCCCCGCCCGAAACATGGTAGATCGCCACCGAATCGTTCTCGAGGATCTCGCCCAGAAGCTCGCAGCACTTGCGATAGATGTCGCGTGGGTTGAGCACGTCGAGCTCCTGCGTCACGGCAAAGATCTTGCCAAAGCTGTCGTGGCGACCCACGATCTGGCGCCTGTACGCGCGCTTGTCCTCGATCGCGTCGTGGTAGAGCTGTGTGAGGAACGTATTGCGGTTGCGCACGAGCTCGTTTTGATCGCGCTCCGCCCTAATGGCCTCGCTGTTGCGCAGCTGCACATAGCCGCACACGGCACCCACCACAAAGTACGCAATAAACGGCAGCCAGTTGGACGGCTCGTAGAACAGGCCCTGGAAGGTATAGCCGTACTGAGTAAAGTAGCTCGCGGCCAAACCCACCGACGCCAGCAGCGCCGCAACCAGGCCAAAGTCCAAACCATACAGCGTGCCGATCAACACCACGTAGAGCAGGCGATAATCGAGCACGTTGAGCTGGGCCGATTGTGAGAACAGATGCTCCAGCACCTCGAACAGAACCCAGGCAACGCCCGTCTCCAGGCATTTAATAGGCAGCGCGCGCATCTGGATGCGGTCGATGGCGGCACGCAGCGGGTTGACCTTCTTTGCGCGGCCAGCATCCCAACGCGCTTGAATGGTCGAAAGATCGCGCAGCAAGTCGTAACGCTGAAACCAGCCATAGCGCACGCGAGCGACGTCACTGGCGGGCAGGGCGTAGCCAGCAGAATCGCCATAGGCAACGGCAAGGCCGGGGAACAACGCCTTGAGGGCCTCGCCCACCTCACCTGGCGTGTGATGGAAGGTATCGGCTACGTCGAGTGTCTCAAAGTTGCCATCCCAGCTGTCGAAGATACGGCGTACCAGCACCGCAAGTTCCTCGGCACACAGCAGGGGAAACGCCGCATCCTGCGCGCCCTGTAGAGCGACCGATCCGGTTGAGCACGCATCGAACAACGACACCAAAAACGGGTCCTCCAGCGCGGCGGACGCGGTATACAGGAACGGTACGCGCAGGATCTTGGTTTGAACGCCCTCGCGAGCAGCGTAGTAGCGGCACAGGTCGTTGGCTGCGCGCGCGATAATGCCCTTGCCCGTTCGCCCCGCGGCATCGGCGGCACCCTCGGCACCCGCGGGCCCTGCTATATACAGCAGTTGGACCCGGCGACCCGCGCACGCACGAAAGACCGTGCGCAGCAGCTCGATATCGCCCACGGTATCGGTATGCGGGGTAAGGTAATTGGATAGGTAGACCATGCGGTCGAACTCGTAGGCCTGCTCCAAGTGCTGGAGCAGCTCTTTCCACGAGGCATGGGGCGACGACTCGTCGCGGTACGCGTCCTGCGCGGCTACGACCTGCACATGGTCCCCGGGGAACGCCTTGGCACAAAAGTCATCGTCAACATATGCGGTGTTGCCAACAACCAGCACCTCCATGGCGCACCCCTCCCCTTAATTCCACATTTGTCATAGTCAAACATGCGTATTGTACGCTGTCAACGCGAGCCAAGGCGCCTTTAAGGCTGTTTTAAGAACTTTTTTAGGGGATGTGGGGACATCGAGAGTGCTAAATGCGCGCCCAATCCGGAAGTATGCGGCAAATTCTTGACATGCCGACCACACTGGATAGTGGCAACGTTTCTACCTGCGGTTTCTTTACATGAAAAGGACGGCGTGCTCGAGGGTTCCGGAATTTACCGCATACTTCCGTCGGACGATTCCGGAAGTGCGGTGAAAAACCGAGATCGACAGACCAGACCCCTGTTTTAGCCTTCCGCGACCTGCGGTTTTGTTGTCGAAATTCGGTTTACGCTCGGAGGTTTCCGATTTCTCCCCGCACTTCCGGAAAGCACGCTTAAACCGCGCGTCCCTAAGCGAAAACCATCGGATATTTGTTTCTCCCCAAATGAGATCCTTGTTTTGCCAGGCCGAATCTTACATCCAAACAAAAAAGAGGGCCGACGCATCAGCCCTCTTCAGGTGTCGCCCGAAGGCTTCCAGCGCAATTGATTTAATTCTAATCGATATCACTTGTTTGACCACGATCACGTCAACCAGTAGAAGCCGCCCATGCTCGATCATTCCATTGCCGGGATGGTGCTTGACTAGTACGTCACACATTGCAAACATGAAAAAAGGGCAACACTCTCAGTCTGAAAGCGTCGCCCTTAAAACTCCCGAAGAGCTTTTGTATTACAGGAAGATACTTTACACCATCTTCCCTTGATTGGCAGATCGAAACAGACACCATTGTGATTTCAAGCAGAAAGCGTTATAGAAAGCGTTATATTAAGTTTGCATTTGCACGTGGTGTTCGCACTATACGCTCAGATGCCATAGTCTACAATGATGGCCTTCTTCACAGACGCTAGGTGGGATTACTCACTAGTAGCCGATATGTCGAAGGCCTTCTTGTATTTAAGGAAATCATATTCTCTAATAAGCCGTCTCAGCTCGCTATTACCGTGGATTATCTTGCGATCGTCCGTGATGAACGCCCTCAGATACTCGAGCAACTCACTTAAATCGAGCTCATCTTCCTCAAATGGCCACAGAGAATTGAGCACAGGGTTATTTAAAAGTGAGCAGTTTAATCAAGAGGGCCTCACCCCCGGGAGCAGGGCGCAGCGCTCGATCTATTGTTCTCCCGGACGGGCAATTTGGCGAGACCACTCGGAAAGGATGGATGAAGCAGCCGTGCGGTTACACCAACATTTCCGACGCGATCAGAATCGCTATTCTTAGCAGAAGAAGCACCGTAGATGCGGCGGTCCAGTTGCTATCGGCGGTCTTGGGGAGTGCCGAGTAAGTCGCGGTTTTGGCCTTGGATATGGAAGTGTTGGCGACCGTGGCTTTGGTCACCTTACCCACATCAAAGCGTCGCCACTACATTCGTCGACGCACACCACACATAAAAACTGCGCCATCCATAAAAATAGGGGATGCCCTCCCTAGGGAAGGAACCCCCTTGCAAAACTTCGGCCAAAGAAAGGCTTCTGTTTTTTGTTGTGAAGAAAGCATAGCTCTTTTTTGGCATCCAAGGCGTTGCGGCAACGCTCGTCACAGATTCATCGTTAATCAGCGTCCACCGGAAACCACGCACTAATCACCTTCGTGAGAAATTCAAATCCAGTAGAGACCTGAAGATTGCCCTGATAATAATCGACGTGCTTATTCATTCTTTGAACAAACACTCTCAGGCTCTTTGCTCGATGTTCGGAAACGCCTTGCGAAGCAAGTTTCCTGTGCGCGTATAGCGTAGTGACAATCTGCTGTATACGGTCATTGCTCATCTTTGACTTACGCTGGTCGAGACCGATACCGGCTATGGTCGACAACTCCCGCGTTACAACGTAGCTTGGCTTAAATTGCGGTCTATCAGCACGCAGGTTATTCAAAATACAGCTATTATGAGCGCATGCATTTCTTAATGACTTGACTGCTTGAAGAATATAGAACTCTTTAAGCATCTCGCGGTCGTCAAACCTATTGGCGCAAAACTTGTACCTTTTTGCACAACAAAAAAGGCGACCGCCCAAAAGGACGATCGCCTTTGTTAATTCTTGTATTGTTTGTGCTAGGCGCGAGTCTTGATCTCCTCGAGCACCTTGGCCACAAACTCGTCAACACTCATCTGAACGGTCTCGTTGGAACGATCGCGGACGGAGATGTTGCCGGCCTCGACTTCCTTCTCGCCCAGGATGAGCATGTAGGGCACGCGGTCGATGCTGCGGGCCTCGCGAATCTTGTAGCCGATCTTCTCGTCGCGGTCGTCGCAGACCACGCGAATGCCGGCCTCCTCCAGCTTGGCGCAAACCTCGTGGGCGTAGTCGCGGCTCTTCTCGGAGACGGGAAGTGCCTTGACCTGCACGGGGGCCAACCAGGTGGGGAACTTGCCTGCAAAGTGCTCAATCAGAATACCGATGAAGCGCTCGATGGAGCCAAAGCATACGCGATGCAGCATGATGGGGCGCTTCTTGGTGCCGTCGGCGTCGACGTACTCCAGGTCAAAGTTGAGCGGCATCTGGAAGTCGAGCTGAACGGTACCGCACTGCCAGGTACGGCCGAGCGAGTCCTCCAGGTGGAAGTCGATCTTGGGGCCATAGAAGGCGCCGTCGCCCTCGTTGACCTCGTAGTCCATGTGCAGCTGCTCCAGAGCAGTGCGCAGGCCCTCCTCGGCGCGAGCCCAGTCCTCGTCCGAACCCATGGAGTCCTCGGGGCGAGTGGAAAGCTCAACGTGATACTTAAAGCCAAACTTTTGGTACACGGAGTCGATGAGGTTGACCACGCCCACGATCTCGTCGGTCAGCTGATCGGGACGCACAAACAGGTGGGCGTCGTCCTGGTTAAAGCAGCGCACGCGGAACAGGCCGTGCAGGGCGCCGCGCAGCTCGTGGCGGTGCACCAGGCCAATCTCGCCGGCGCGGATGGGCAGCTCGCGATAGGAGTGCGGCTTGGAAGCGTACACCAGCACGCCACCCGGGCAGTTCATGGGCTTAATGCAGTACTCTTCGTCGTCGATGACGGTGGAGTACATGTTGTCCTTGTAGTGGTCCCAGTGGCCCGAGGTCTTCCACAGCTGCTTGTTCATGATGAGCGGCGTGGAGATCTCGACGTAGCCGGCCTTGTGGTGGATCTCGCGCCAGTAATCCAGCAGCGTGTTCTTAAGGATCATGCCGTTGGGCAGGAAGAACGGAAAGCCGGGGGCCTCGTCGCGCATCATAAAGAGGTCCATCTCGCGGCCGATCTTGCGGTGGTCGCGCTTCTTGGCCTCCTCCAGCATGTGCATGTGCTCGTCGAGCTCTTCCTTGGTGGCAAAGGCGACGCCGTTGATGCGGGTGAGCATCTTGTTGTCCTTGTCGCCCTTCCAGTAGGCGCCCGAGACGCCAGTGAGCTTGAAGGCCTTGAGGGCCTTGGTATAGCAGATGTGGGGGCCGACGCACATATCGATGTAGTCGCCCTGCTGGTAGAAGGTGATGCGGGCGTCGTCGTCCAGGTCGCCGATGTGCTCGACCTTGTACTTCTCGCCGCGCTCCTCCATAAGGGCGATGGCCTCGGCGCGGGGCTTCTCGTACACGGTGAACTTGAGGTTCTCCTTGACGATCTTCTTCATCTCGGCCTCGATCACGGGGAAGTCGTCCTCGCTGATCTTGACGCCCTCGGGCAGGTCGACATCGTAGTAGAAGCCGTTGTCGGTCGCGGGGCCGTAGGCAAAGTCGGCCTCGGGGTACAGGCGCTTGATGGCCTGCGCCATGATGTGCGCGGCGGAGTGGCGGATGACGTGCGTGACCTCGTCCTGCGGGAGCTCGGCCACCGAACCGTCATTGTAGAGTGCCTTCATGGGTATGTTTTCTCCTCTCGGATGCCTGATGCAAGTGCGTGCGATGCGCTCGGCGTTTTTGACTTGCATCATTATAGGCAGGTTGCCTTGGTATACAAGCGCCCGCCGCCCCCTCCGCAGTGCGGCGGGCGATTTTCTACGCATGCTTCATCGTGTGGGGGCGGGGCTGCGGGGCGTGCGTGCGGCGCGCGGTGCCCGTGGCTTGCGGCCGGCCCGGCGATGGATGCGTTACTGAATGCGAGTTCGGCAGTAGGGAAAGACCTTCCAGTGCGCGTCGAGCGGGCGATGGCAGCTGGGGCACACATTGCGAACCTGGGTGTCGCACACGGGGCACACGACAAAATCCTTCTCGATGGGCGCTCCGCACTGCGGGCAGGTGCCGTACTGGGCAAGCTGACGCTCACGCAGGGCCATGTCCAGCTCCTGCTCCTCGCGATCGGCCGCGTAGGAATGCGGGCGCAGGACCAGGTAGGCGATGAGGCCCACAAACGGGATCAGGGCGATGATGCCCCATGCCACGTAGGCGCTGGCGCCGCGGCGGCGAGCGTCGATGAACACATAGACGACCGACAGCACGTACAGAGCGATGATAAAGCCCACGAAGGCATAGATGACGCCCATAAGCTGCGGTGACATGAGCTCGGAGATGTACTTGGACATTACGGGTACCTTTCGGAATATTAACAGTCCGTGCAAGTTTACCACGGGGTTTGTTTATATGGGACCACGGCTAGGGGCGGGGCTAGCGCGGACACAAACATCTCAATCTGTAACAGTTAGGAGCGGAATCCGAGTCTAGATGTTACAGATCGAGACAAACGGAGGGCCCGCCTGGCAAACGTCTCAATCTGTGACATCTGGAACCAAAATCCTCGTCTACCTGTTACAGATCAAGACGAACGGTTGCCGAAGTTGTCGGCAAACGAGGTTGTCGACGTTATCGGGTCTCCCCTCGTCTGCCGTTGGCGGGTGTTGCGGGGCTGTTCGCCGCATTGCCGCTGCGCTGGAGGTGTGTAGACCGTAGGATAGTCTTATTGACGGCCTGTCAACTCGTCTGGGAGGCACTGTGACAGAAACGTTTGATATCGCAATTGTGGGCGCGGGCATCACCGGATGCGCCATCGCGCGGCAGCTCGCGCGCTACGACTTGTCCATTTGCGTGGTCGAGGCGGCCAACGATATCGCGCTGGGCGCGTCGAAGGCCAACGGCGGCCTGGTGCACGCAGGCTACGATCCGGCTCCGGGCACGGTAAAGGCGCAGGTCAACGCCCGCGGTTGCGAGCTATATGGCACGTGGGCCCAGGAGCTGGGATTTTTGTTCCGCCGCACCGGGTCGATGGTGTTGGGCTTTAACGACGAGGACCGCGCGCATCTGGAGCAGCTGCGGCGCAACGGCCTGGCCAACGGCGTACCCGAGCCGTCAATCGTCGGACCCGACCGCATCCACGAATTAGAGCCGCGTGCGAGCGCCGATGCAACGTGCGCGCTGTGGTGTCCCTCGACTGGGTTTGTCGACCCGTTTGAGGTTGCCATCGCCGCGCTGGAGAACGCCGTGGCCAACGGGGTGACGTTTATGCGGTCCGCGTCAGTGGAGGCGATTGAAGTCACGGGCTCGGGCGACGACGCGGGCTTTACGCGGGCGACCCCCGCTGGCAACGTGCGCTGCCGCTACTTGATCAACGCCGCGGGCAACGGCGCCGCCGTCATCTCGCATATGGCCGGCGCCGAGGAGTTTCAGATGGTCTGGCGCCAGGGCAACATCGTGGTGCTGGACAAGGAGCCGCGCGCGCTCATGCCGCTCTACCCCGTGCCGACGCCGGTGTCGAAGGGCGTTATCGTGACGGGCACCGTGCACGGCAACACCGTGATCACCGCAACCGCCGCTGTGCGCGAGCCGGGTGACACGCAGACCTATGCGAGCGATGTGAACGCGCTGCTGACCGGCGCGCGCAAGCTGGTGCCCGATCTGGATACGCGCCGCGTGGTGCGCGCATTTGCCGGCGGGCGTCCGGTCATTCAGGATACGAACGACTTCTTTATTGGACAGTCGGCCGTGGTGCCGGGGCTTTTCCAGGCGACGGGCATTCAATCGCCGGGCGTGGCAAGCGCGCCGGCCATTGCTGAGCGCATGGAGCTTGTGATGCGTGAGGCGGGAGTGGAACTGCACGAGCGGGACGATTGGGACCCGATTCGCCGCGCGCCGGACGACTTTGACCGCGCGCCGCTTGCCCGCAAGGAAGAGCTCATTGAGACCGACCCTGCATGGGGGCAGATTGTCTGCCGCTGCGAAACGGTGCCCGAGGCCGAGATCGTGGCCGCGATCCGACGCCGCCCGGGCGCGGTTTCGGTCGAGGGCGTCAAGCGACGCTGCCGTGCCGGCATGGGTCGGTGTCAGAGCGGCTTTTGCCAGAGCCGTGTGGTGGCGATTCTTGCCCGAGAGCTGGACTGCGACCCTAGCGAGGTGCTTTTGGAGGATGCCGGATCTTGGTTGGTCGAGGGACCGCTGAAGGGGGTGCGCTAGGATGGCGGAATTCAAATCGAGCGCGATTGATTGCGGCGTCGCAGAAGCCGTACAAACGCAAGCCTTCGACGTGGTCGTTATCGGCGGAG
>OGSS01001179.1_pt1 | contig 18652 bp, 14 predicted proteins | sample 1553591 | NCBI WGS metagenome assembly OGSS01 (sample SAMEA2580061, study PRJEB22360) | human gut metagenome | biome: human gut; feature: human-associated habitat; material: faeces | place: Denmark | collected 2008/2010
TATTTAGATGACTTAAACAAAATGTACACAACATCGAAATATGATACGGCTATAAAATTTTTGAAATTTTGGTCAGTATTTATATTGTTTGCTATGTTTGCATATGGTTATTCAAGCATTGGCAGATATGAATATATGACTTTTAGATAAAGAAAATATTAATAAGTATTGCTTTTTACAATGTCTATTGATACAATACAATCAGAATATGTATTTTCATTGCGTAAAAAGCGTATATACAAAAAAAGACCGACTTCAAAATCAAATTTGAAATCGGTCTGTAAATTTTAAAAATATCCGAACGGAATTTGTACTATTCGATTACATCTTCGGCTATAACAGCTTCCTGTCTTTTTATAATCTGATGGTCTTCATGCAAAACAATGCAGTATGTAACAGTTGATATGAGTGCAAGAATAAGTACAACCGCAATAAGTCTTTTGATGTATTTGCCTGTCCTTATTTTCTTGACAAAATAGGGAATCCCCGTTATTGTTTATTGCCCTTGTCCTCTTTTAAAATATTTAAAATACTCTCTACACCGCTGTATGCATTATGAAAACTCTCCAAAAGGTTTTCATAATATGCCCGACCTTCGTCCTCGATATGATAATAAATTCGTGTGCGCTTTTTGCCGACAAGCTTTGAATATTCGCTGATTTTTCCTTCGTTAACAAGCTTGTAGGTTACTGCGTAAACGGTGTTCTGAGATATGGACAGGCATCCGTTTGATTTTTCTTTTATGAATTTTACAATTTCATACACATAACTGTCATGCTCACACAAAATGGCAAGAATCAGTATGTCCGTAATTCCGCTGAAAAAATAATTTTGTTTTCCCATAGATACCTCCCGATATACATTATACACACTTAATCACTAAAAATCAATCTAATACATTCAATAAGAATTTAATATGGGCAGTTATTACAGCAAAGCCTTTTGTTGCCGATATTTTAATTTTTTCGTCAATAGTATTCGTAAAACCCGAATTGACCAAAAAAATTTCTTTGTGTATTAATCTCATCAGCCATGATATCACCATACACATTATTGATTTCGTTTGAATTCTTTTTGATATAGTCAAATATGAAAAGTAAAATAACAGATAGGATCTTTTAAATGAAAGCAAAGAAAATTTATTATTCAATTGTCGTAGGATTACAAAGCTTATTTATATTATTGCTGTTTGTGAACATTGGTTATTGCATAATTACTTCGGATTTAACTATGTTTCCCACAACTGCGTTGTATTTGAATTTTTATCCTTTTATGAATTTTTTTAAAACACACAATCCGTATGATTTGATTGTGTTTATATCTTTGTTGCTTTTGCTGTTTGCAATGCACTTTGCAACAATATGCATACTTTTTAAAAAGGTTAAAAGAATATATGCTTGGGTAGTTATAGTTAATGCTTATTTTTATGCTTTAACTATGTATAGCGACTCAGATTTAGTTTATGTCTTTCACGATATTGAATTTTCAATCTATATTTACAGTAATTTAGCAATGTTTTTATTGCTGTTGATTGCAGCTTTATTAAAACTCTACCGTAAGAGGGTTCATATTAATTCAAGCCTTGCAGAGGATTATTTTCTGCCGAATGAAGAGGATGACAAACCGGAGGATAAATGCGACGGAATAATTCAAGGAAGTATTTTAGCTCCGATTTTCCAGACAGCTTGCTTTTCATTTTCTTTGATTACAAAATATTTTGGTTCGCTTTTGGAGAGTTATTTATATGTGTTTTATACTGCATTTATAATTGCTTCAATCTTTATGTTTGTAATGTCTTATCGAGATTACAAAAAAGCAGTACAATCAAATGCTTTTTCGGAAGAACGAATTGCAAAAGTTGAAAAATACATAAAAATTCAGCCGATTACTTTTGCACTTTTTCTCGCATCGGCAGTTTTGATATTTGCATTTTGACAGCAACAAACTCTACAATAAAATAGGGTGGAACAACTGCTGTAAGGAGGCTCGAAAGAGCCTCCTTTTTAATGCTTGAACAGAATACAAATTTATTGTGATGACAAACCGCTTTACAGCTATGTAAAATTTTTATACAGATATAATGATGAAATAAAAAATATCGGAATAAGAATAAACCTCCTGCACAGAGTAAAATCCGTTGCAGGAGGTTTTGTTGTACGAAAAATTATATGGGCTTAATTATTGGCATATTTGTTGGAATCTATATGTAAAATTTACAGAACCTGAAAATGTGCATTATTGATACTTTGTCGGGACATGGCACACATCAGTTCTTGCTGTTTGCAATTGCCTGATCAATCAACTTTTGGAGCTTTTCAGACTGCTTTTCGGAGGTTATTGCACCGACAATCGGCTCTCCCACAATATTACCGTTTTTATCGACAACATAAGTTGTGGGGTAGGAGTACAATCCGGATGTAAATTCTCCGGCTTTACTTTTTGAATCAAACCAAATGTTTTTGTAGGTCACACCCTTTTTTGCCAGAATATTCTTTGCGTCAGAGATAGCCGTTTTGTCACCGTCAAGTGTAAATGAATTGATTCCGACTACTGCTCCGCCTTTTTTTGCAAGCTGTTTATTCAGAGCTTCCAGGTCGGCAAGTTCTTCCACGCAGGGATTGCAGGTGGTAAACCAGAAGTTGACTACAGTAACGGTATTTTTTGCAAAAAGCGTACTGCTCTTAACTTCGTTTCCGTCAAGATCCTTGCCGTCAAATGTCGGGAATTTCTTCAGATCATCCTTTTCGATGGGCTTACCGTTTTCAGCCGGAACGCTCATATCTCCATCAGACGGTTTTTCTCCGCATCCGGGAAATTTTTGTTCCAAAACTGTCAGCTTTCCTTCAATTTCCTTAATCTCTTCGGCGCCTTCATTAAGCAGCTTCAACTCATCAGCACTGAGCTGATCCTTGATACCGTCAATCGTTTTCAGAAGAAAATCGCCGTAGTTTTTGCCGTCCTCATTCATCGCCATACCTTTATCGGCTGAAGCAAATACCTTTTCCCAAAGCTTGCTGTTTTCGGAAAGAATAGCATTTTCCTGTGCCATCAGTTTTTGATGCAGGTCGGCGGCCTCGTCTTTTGTTTTCGGATTCACAGCTGTCAGCATAGCCGTTTCGCTTTTCTTATTTGCAGTAGTATTCGTCGTATTGCCTTTGGCTGTGCCACAGGCGGCAAAGCTTAACAACATCACCAAGGCAGTCAGTAAGCTTAAAATTTTAGTCGTTTTCATAGTGTTTACTCCTTTTCTGTTTCAATTTCTGTTTCAATTTTTTGTTTTGCTGTTTCCGCTTTTTTAGCGGGACAATCATTTTCTTTTCCTTTGCCAAAGCCGTAGCGAAAGCTGACCGCCTCGACAGGACAGGCACGGATACACTTACCGCAGCGTATGCATTCGGTATGGTTGGGAGTTTTGGTTACATCTACATCCATCTTGCATGCTTTGGCACATTTTCCGCAGGAAATGCATTTGTGTTTGTCTACTTTCATTCCGAAAAGCGACACCTTGTTAAGCAATGCATAAAATGCACCGAGAGGACACAGCCACTTGCAGAACGGTCTGTAGAAAAGTACACTCAGTACGATTACCGTAATCAATATGCCAAACTTCCACGAAAAGAGCGTACCCAGTGCGGCACGGATTCCCGAATCAATGGCGGCAAGAGGGATTGCCCCCTCGAGTACTCCTTGAGGACAAAGATACTTACAGAAAAAAGGATCTCCCATACCCACATCATTTGTAATGAGCATTGGCAGCAAACCTACAGCAAAAAGCAAAACTGCATATTTTATGTATGTCAGCGGCTTCAGCTTTTTAGTGGAAAGCTTTTTTGTCGGTATCTTATGTAACAGTTCCTGAAGCCATCCGAACGGACACAAAAAACCGCAGATAAAACGCCCGAGCAGAACTCCTATCAATATGAGGAATCCTGTGATATAATATGAAAAACTGAATTTTGACGAACCCACCACAGCCTGAAACGAGCCGATTGGGCATGCACCCGATGCCGCAGGGCAGGAATAGCAATTCAGTCCCGGAACGCAAACAGCCTTTCCGTTGCCTTGATAAATTCTGCCCTTCAATAAATTCGGCAGATGAATATTACTCAGCAAAGTTGCTCCTGCTTGAATAATCCATCGAAAGCGTGAGAGAAACTGCGATACACCGCCTCTTTTTTTCTTCGGTTCTTTGTTATCCAATTCCCACACACTCCAAACACAGCCGGATTGCCTTGCTTAACACGGTTTCTGCCTCTCCACGCAGAGCTCCGTAACACAGCATCGTAATTCCGCAGATAATCAGCACGATCTGAAATACGGCTTTTTTCTTTCGAGTCAATTCGGTCACTCCTTTCTTTTGTGCTCTCATTGTAGCACAGAGGATGTAAAATCCCTGTTAAGAACGAAAACTTAACAAAAACTTTATGTCTGAGCGATATAATGATATAATTAAATTATCAAAGAAATATGAAAACACAACAAGGAGAGTTACTATGCGTATTTTAGTAATTGAAGACGAACGTGCGCTGTGCGAGACAATTGTTCGCAGCCTTAAAAGATTGGCATACAGCGTTGATTTTTGCTATGACGGAAACAAAGCAAATGAGTTGCTCGGAATAGAAAAGTACGATCTTGTTTTACTTGATCTTAATTTACCCGGTGCAGACGGGATGACGGTACTGCGAACTCTGCGACAAACCGACAGAGATACCGGAGTGTTAATTCTTTCGGCACGCTGTGAGGTTGCCGACAAGGTGGAGGGGCTGGATGCCGGAGCAAACGATTACCTGACAAAGCCTTTTCATTTGGAGGAGCTTGAGGCAAGAATACGCAGTCTGACTCGCCGGCGGTTTACACAAAACAAGGTTGTTTTGAACTGTGGAAAGGTTGCTTTTGACACCAAAGCCCGTGTTGCCGTTGCTGACGGTCAGGAGCTGTCACTTACCCGAAAAGAAATCGGAATACTTGAATATTTACTTCTTAATCAAGGTCGCCCCGTCAGTCAGGAAGAACTTCTCGACCATGTTTGGGATAACAGTGTTGACAATTTCAGCAATTCAATAAGAGTACATATTTCTGCATTACGAAAGAAACTGCGTGCGGTACTCGGCTATGACCCGATTCGCAATCGCATTGGTGAAGGATATGTTATGGAGGAAGAAAAAGTATGAAAAAGCTATCCTTGCAATGGCGCATAACTCTGATGACTGCACTTCTTATCGGAGCTACCTGTATTTTTATGAATGTTCTTATCGGCTATTCCGGCAGCCATTATATGGATTCCATAGGCTCTTATGTTACAGGTTACGGTGATACGGACAAAGGAGAACCTGACTTTTTCGATCCCGAACACGAAAAGCTTGATCGTGAATTGACTATTGTAATTAACGGAGCACAGGAATCCTTTATCGCTACCAATTGGTATATTACGGCGGCGGCAACATTGTTAGGCGGTGTGCTTGCGTATTTTTTAAGCGGGCATGCACTGAAGCCTCTGCGTACTTTTACCGCTCGGGTTGAAAAGGTTCAACCTAACAATTTGACGGATATGAAGATAACCGAAGAAGTTCCGCCTGAACTGAGACAGTTTGTCAAGTCGTTCAATCTGATGCTTGACCGTCTTGATGAGGGATTTACCGCTCAACGACAGTTCACGGGAAATGCCGCACACGAGTTGCGTACACCGCTTTCGCTTATGCAGGCACAGCTTGAACTTTTTTCGGCAGAGCATCCCGAGGTATCGCCTGAAACGGCGGAGTTTCTCCGATTGTTGCGTGAGCAGACCGAACGAATGACACAAATGACAAAAACCCTGTTGGAAATGAGCGAGCTGCGGACAGTATCGTGCGCCGACCGCATAGAGATAGGAGCTATGGTAGAAGAGATTTTCACTGACCTTGCACCCCTTGCAGAGAAGAACAATGTTACACTTGAAAGCACGGGTGATGCTGTTATGACAGGCAGTGACACGCTGATTTACCGTTTGTTATATAATCTGACCGAAAACGCTATACGCTACAACCGTTTTGACGGTACAGTGAATATTACCATAATGCACAAAGACAATCAGCTTGTTATTACGGTTGCGGATACCGGCTACGGCATCCCCGAACAATACAGAGAAAGTATTTTTCAGCCCTTCTTTCGTGTGGATAAATCCCGAAGCAGAGAATACGGCGGAGTTGGATTGGGACTTTCTTTGGTGTGGGAAATCGTTGCACTGCACAATGGTAAGGTTCGTGTGGAAGAGAGTTCGGAAAAGGGTACTGCTATAGCGGTAAAGTTTCCGACAGATGTGATAAAAATTTAATATTTTGCGATTTTTCCTTAATTAATTGTTGAAATTACCGTAGCTCTGTGCTATACTATAATTAATTAATCGATTAGTTATCAAAAGGAAGCGAACATTATGAGAACAACAGAGGAACAGCACAACGAGCGTAAGAGGGAAATAATGGAAAAATGCTTTGAATGCTATGCTGAAAACGGATTGACCGGTACGGGCATCAAGGCTTTGGCGGCAGCGTGTGGCTGTACAACGGGAAATCTGTATTCCTATTTCAACAGTGTTGATGAACTGATTATTGAATCAACTGCATACTGTATGGAAAAGGTCGAGGATGATTTTATGGAAAAAGCTCCCACCGACCCGAAGGATGTTGTCCGATTTGTGAAAGAGGTTCCGTATTGGACCGCAAAGAAGCACGGCAAAAAATATCGGCTGATGTATCAGGTCTATACCCATCCGAAATATATTGAGCACGGCAAGAAATTTTTTGAGGGGGTAAATGAGCGCTATACCGAGTATGCAAAGCGGCTTGAGCCGAAAATCGGCATTCCGTACACGGTGATTACACCGCTCATTTTTATATTTGTCCGTGCCTGTGTACACTATGCTATGTTTGAGGATGAATATTATTTAAAAACCCAAATGGAGGTCTTAAAACAGGGTGTTGCCCTGTTTGCTGATAAATACCGTTCACAATATTTGAGAGGAGGCAATGATAAATGAAAAAACGAATATACTGTATTACCACCGCACTCTGTCTTGTGCTTTGCATCGTACTTTGCATTGCATTTGCTGCCGTATGCAGCAAGGCGGAAAACAGCAAAACCCTGTTGCCGGAGGTGCGAAACAACGGCACAGCAATCCAATGGAGAGATACCGCCGAAGAGGAATGGCACGATCTTGTAGCTCTTGACACGCTCAGAGGTGCTGTAGGAGAAAACGGCAAGGACGGAATAAACGGCAAGGACGGAATAAACGGCACTGACGGAAAAGACGGCACTGACGGTAAAAACGGCGTTGACGGCAAAGACGGTACTAATGGAAAGAACGGTCTTGACGGAAAAAACGGTACTAATGGAAAAGACGGTGCTGACGGCAAAGACGGTACTGACGGAAAGAACGGTACTGACGGAAAGAACGGTACTGACGGAAAGAACGGTCTTGACGGCAAAGACGGTATTGACGGCAAAAACGGTCTTAACGGCAAAGACGGTACTGACGGTAAAAACGGCATTGACGGCAAAGACGGTACTGACGGTAAAAACGGCATTGACGGCAAAGACGGTACTAATGGAAAGAACGGTCTTGACGGCAAAGACGGTACTGACGGTAAAGACGGCATTGACGGTAAAGACGGTGCTGACGGAAAAGACGGTACTGACGGCAAAAACATAGAGGTACAAAGAACAACAGAATATATACAGTGGCGCTATGAGGGAGAAGACTGGCAAAACCTTGTTGCCATTTCCGATATAAAAGGACCCACAGGGCAGAACGGTAAAGACGGAGCAAACGGAAAAACACCGGAGTTCCGTGTAAATGAAAACAATCTTCAATGGCGTTATGTCAGTGACGAAATATGGCTAAATCTTTACGATCTTTCAAATTTGAAAGGTCTTGACGGCAAAGACGGAATCGACGGAAAGAACGGTGTCGATGGTATTGACGGCAAAAACGGTGATACGCCGTTCATCGGTGAAAACGGCAACTGGTGGCTCGGAGTGACCGACATTGGCGTGAAAGCCGCAGGTGTTGACGGTGAAAAAGGCGACAAGGGAGATAAAGGAGATGCCGGACAGAACGGTAAGGACGGAGCAAACGGAAAAACACCGGAGTTCCGTGTAAATGAAAATAACCTACAGTGGCGTTATGTCGGCGATGAAATATGGCTTAACCTTTACGATCTTTCAATTTTGAAAGGTCTTGACGGCGCAGACGGTAAGGACGGTATAAACGGCAAAGACGGTGTTGACGGCAAAGACGGCAACACCCCCTTCATCGGTGAAAACGGCAACTGGTGGATTGGAACGACCGATACGGGAGTGAAAGCCACAGGAGTTGACGGTGAAAAAGGAGACAAAGGAGACATCGGTGAAAAAGGCGAAAAGGGTGACAAAGGAGATAAAGGCGACAAAGGTGACGCAGGTCAGAACGGCAGCTGTTCGGGATATTTTTACGGAGAGGCAAACGCTCCGAGGACAGTACTGAATAACAGTCGTGTCTATATTTCTGTCTACGAAAAAATAAACAAGGGCGGCTTGATTTCATCCTACAGCAATAATATTACACTCAAAAAAGGACATATTTACAATGTCTGCTTAAGCGGTTCTCTCGAAGTTGGTTCAAACGAATTTAACAACAGCGGCAATTACTCTATTCAGATGACAGACGGTTATGATGACGATCTGTGCAGGGAGCTTACACGAATAAAAAGAGACGGGGCAAAAATACCGTATACCAATGATCAACATTCCTTTAATTTCAACAGAATGTATGATGCGTCAAATAAAGACATTACATTGCAGTTGAGTTTTGAAAATTCGGCATACAATACTTATCTCGGTGGCTTCAGAGGTACTATTACAATAACTGCTCTTGATTAAATTTATATAACGGAGGTGGCGAAAAATGAAAAAACGAATACTTAGTATCCTGCTCACAATTTGTATGCTGTTCTGCCTTACGCCGATAAGCGTGTTTGCCGAGGAGGTTGGGACAGAGGGCTCTGCTGCGATACAGCTTGGTGCAGATGCACTAAGTGTGTTAAGTAAAAATGTAAACACAGCGACCGCACCGACTGTGTATTTCGGGCAAAACCATGAAAATAATCCCGCTGCATGGCGAGTTATCGGCTATGACGGAAGCGGTGTTACAAGCTCAAAGGGGGATATTACCCTGCTTGCGGCAGGCGCTATGGGGGTTATACCATTTGTCGATACCATATTAAACAACGAATACGCACCGAGTAATTTGAAAACCGCGATAGATGCGCTTGCGGAAAAGCTGACGACAGAAGAAAATGCTGCCGTAAAGAAACGGACGCTGACAAGCGGAAGTTACGACGGAGAGAATACCGACTGTGTAGCGGGAGGGCAGGTGGATAACGCTGTATTCTGGCCACTTTCCGCAAAAGAGGCTATTGCTGTAAACAACGATCTGCGTGCCTTGAATCCTGCACATCCGAATTGGGTGGATAGCGGTTGGTGGCTGCGCTCCCCCGGCTCCGATAAATATCGTCTCGCCGTCGTGCGTAGTGAGGGTTCTGTCCAATACTCTGGGTTCTCTGTCCTCATTTTCAATAATCATCGGACTGTTCGTCCCGCTTTTAAATTAAATATGAACTCTGTCCTTTTTGCATCTGCCGCTGTGGGCGGAAAGCCTGACGGAGGGCTGACCCCGATTCCCGAATACAGCGGAAACGAGTGGAAATTGACGCTTTTAGATAGTAGACGCAATTTTGCCGTAACGGAAAAAACTGTCAGCGCCGTCCCCGACGATACCGTTACGCTGAATTACAAAGGGGCGACCAGAGGGAAATATGAATATATCTCTGTCATCCTGGCGGATAACAACGGCGCACAGTATTACGGCAGAGTAGCACAACCTACTGCCGAAAGCGGAACGGTTGAAATCAAAATCCCGTCTGACATTGCACCGGGCGACTATACCATGAAGGTATTCAGCGAGCAGTATAACGGTGACTGCAAGACCGACCTTGCAAGTGCTTTTGCGGATGTCACGCTGACGGTGGAAAGTCAGCCTGACGAGCAGTTTACCCTCGCCCCTGGCGGCAGATACTATTTTGACCTTTCGGCAATGGATATTCCCGGAACGGTAAACAGCAATCTGCCGGACAGCACACTTCATTATGTGCCTTTTACCTATGCAGGCACGGTCAACGCTTATAAGCTCACATCGGAAATGGCAACCACCGAGGAGTATGCTCAGAAGAATAAATATCCCCACAGCCTATTCATTGCGGACTATGCCGTAACGCATACGGTAAGCTGGGATGACCTGAATACCGCAGGTCTGATTTTCGGCAAAAATTATGCCAGCGACGGCGTGGACTATACGCTGCGTGCGCCGTCCGGGGGAAGTGGTGGTACAGGCTCGGGTGATTCAGAACGCGGTACGCCCCAAAGCAACGAATGGGACAGGATACTGGACAAGGACAGCGGCTACATCAAAAACTGGAATGGCATATTTTCGTGGGGGCAGGACACAACAAGATACAACTCGTCGCTCCGTGCGATTCGCGGGTACGATTCGGGCCGACGCTGGAACGACGACGATGCTACGGACTTCCTCCCGCTCGTCAGTTTCCGCCCCGTCCTTGAAGTCCTGAACCCTGACACACTGGGCTCTGACGGACTGAAGGTTGTTACCCTTGACCTTGGCGGCGGAACGCTGGGTAATAGCTCCGATGCTATTCAGATCATTGTGAAAAACGGCAGTACATTTACCGCTCCCGCATCCGATGGTCTGACCCGCCCGGACGGAGATACCGATAATTATTTTATGTGGCTTGACGGCAATGGCAATTCCTACGAACCCGGCGGCAGTGTTCCTGCTGATGTGACGGAACTGACGGTGCAGTGGACAGCACCGACCTACGCCGTAACCTTGAATACGAACGGCGGCACGATCAACAACGGCAATGTCACCGGATACACCTACGGCGTGGGTGCAACACTCCCGGCGGCGGACGATATGACCTATACAGGCCACACGTTCAAGGGCTGGTATGACAACGAAAATCTGACCGGCTCTCCTGTTACGGCAATCGGCGGTGCAGAAACAGGTAATAAAGAGTATTGGGCGAAGTGGGAAATCAATCAATATACAATAACCTTTGATACCAACGGCGGAAGTGAGATTGATTCCATTACACAGGATTACGGCACGAAAATTACCGCCCCTGCCGACCCGACAAGAAAAGGTTATACCTTCAAGGGATGGGATAAGGAAATCCCCGAAACCATGCCTGCGGATAATATAACAGTTAAAGCACAATGGGAAATCAATCAGTACACAATAACCTTTGATACCAATGGCGGAAGTGAGATTGCACCCATTACACAGGACTACGGTACGGAAATTACCGCCCCTGACAACCCTACAAGAAAAGGTTACACCTTTAAGGGTTGGGATAAGGAAATCCCCGAAACCATGCCTGCCGAAAACATTACAATCACGGCACGGTGGAAAGATACCGAAAAGCCGACGGGCGAAATTATCATAGGTACAAATAAATGGAATCAATTCTTAAACGAGCTTACCTTTGGCATATTCTTTAAGGATACACAGGAGGTAACTATAAATGCCGTAGATAACAGCGGAGTTGTGTTTGTATCCTATTTGGTAACAGATAAGGAGCTTTCCGAGTCTGAACTAAACTCTCTTGTATTCCGTGCGTATGAAGAACCGTTTTGCATAGACCCCAACGGAGAATATATTGTTTATGTAATGCTTGTTGATGAAAATATTAATATAACATACCTTCGCTCCGACCGTATAACGCTTGATAATATTCAGCCTGTAATCAGCGGTATTGAGAACGGCAAGACCTATTGTGAGGCACAAACCGTTATTGTTGATGAGAAGTATGTTGATACCGTTACTGTAAACGGCACGGTGGTTACGCTTGATGCAGACGGAGGTTTTGTTCTCCCTCCGACAAACGGTGAGCAGAAGATAGTTGTCACCGACAAAGCGGGCAATAATGCAGAGATGACCGTAACAGTCAACAACGGTCATACCTTTGGCGAATGGGTATCTGACAATAACGGTAAGCATACCCGAAAATGTACCGTGGACGGATGCGATGCGTTTGAAACCGAAAATTGCTCAGGCGGCAATGCCACCTGTACCGAAAAGGCGGTATGTGATGTCTGCGGTAAAGCCTACGGAGAAGTTGACGGAACAAACCACAAGGGCGGTGTAAAGGAGTGGACGACAAGAACCGCTTTTAATCACGAACAAAAATGGAACTGCTGTGGTGCTGTGATTGTGGCAAGTGAAGCACATGAGTGGAAAGACGGTGTGTGCCGAGAATGCGGATATGTATGTCTGCATAATGACGCAGATAAAGACCATATCTGCGATTATTGCAAAAAGACAATCTCTGAGCATGTAGATAAGGATAAAAACCATATCTGCGACTACTGCGAAAAGACAATCTCTGCTCGTGAAGATGCGCCAACCGAAGAAATCAAAAAGGCTGACACCGTAACGGCTAAATTGCCTGATGATTCAAAGTCCCCTCAGACAGGCGACAACGGCAACCTTATTTTGTGGATTGCATTGCTGATTATCAGCGGCGGCGTTATGAAAGGAGTAACGGCATTCGGTAAGAGTAAAAAACATTCTGCCAAAATTAAAGATAAGTAATATTTTACGCTCTGTCATGGAAATATAGTGAATACGGCACAGTAGGTATAGAAACCGCTGTGCCGTATTTCTTTCAGAATGACTGCTTTTGAAAAACAGGCACTTTCTCGGTCATCATACGATAAGCAAAGACAAAGAATAAATGCGAAATCCGGAATTTAATGCCAATGCTTCCGAAAATCGGCACACAAGTTTGTCAATAAGTTTGTATAGTTGCATTTGTTTTTATTTATGATACAATTAAAAGCAACAAACTTAACAGATTCTTATGCAGATAAAATTGCGGTAAAATTCGGAAAATATGTCGATAGCCTTGCACGAAAAAGTAAAATTGTTTCAAATTGCTATTGCACTTTTGTGATTTTTTCTTATATCTCTTTTATAATAAATTAAAATGTGATACAATATGACTGATAATCTGAAAACGGAGTTGATTAAATGAATTTCATCAACAGAAATGAAATTGCAAACGGTGTTTACTTTACAAACATTAAGGACAGCCGTTTTAAAACTATGAAAATCAGCGTGAATATTGTTGTTCCGCTTTCTGTCGAAACAGCGTCGGAGAATGCGCTTGTGGGCGGATTGCTTGTTCGTTCATGCAAAAAATATCCCGATTTTACTGTTCTCAGCAAAAAACTCAGCTCACTTTACGGTGCAGACCTCACTTCATCGCTTTCAAAACACGGTGAAAGCCAGGTAATTAAAATTTCCGTATCAGGTCTTGATGACAGATATTCTCTTGATGATGTCAGCATTGCCAAAGAACTTTCGGAGCTTTTGTGCAGCGTAATTTTTGAGCCGAATGTCAAGAACAACGCTTTTATTGAAAGCGAACTTGAACAGGAACGCAGACAGTTGCTTGATGTGATTGATTCGGAATTCAACGAAAAGCGAATCTATGCAATGGGACAGCTTATAAAGCATATGTGCAAGGATGAGGTTTTCGGAATCAAGCGTTACGGTACAGCCGAAAAAATCAAGGCCGCAACTGCCGAATCACTCTGCAAGGCATGGCAGAATCTTCTCAAAACCGCAAAATTTGAGATTCTCTATATAGGCGACAGCCCTGCCGATAAGGCGAAGGAGGTTTTTGCGAAAGCCTTTGCAAATATCGAAAGAAATGTTGTGACTTCATCTACTGATGTTGTTAAGAATGTTTCAAAAGAAAAACATATTACAGAGGAAATGGAACTCTCACAGTCAAAACTTGTCATGGGATTCAGAACACAGATTTCCGCAGGTGATGAAGAGGCGGTTGCCGAAAGACTTATGTGTGCTGTTCTCGGCGGTACTGCAAGCTCAAAACTCTTTAACAATGTTCGTGAAAAGCAGAGCCTTTGCTATTACTGCTCGTCCTCCTATGATTCAATCAAGGGCATAATGTACATCAACAGCGGTGTTGAGGGCGAAAATCTTGAAAAAGCCGAAAAAGCTATTCTCAAAGAAATTGAGGACATGAAGAATGGCGAAATTACAGATTTTGAAATTGAGGCAACAAAGCTTGCTGTTGTTAATTCGTTCAAGTCAAGCAGCGACAGCGTAAGCGGTATTGAAAACTGGTACACAGGAAGAATTTTTAACGGTGACCTTGAAACTGTTGAAGAAGTTTCCGCTGAGGTTAATGCCGTTACAAAAGAGCAGATTGTAAATGCAGCAAACAAGCTCTTGCTCGATACGGTTTATGTTCTTAAAAATAAGTAAGGGAGGCGGACAGAATGAATATTACAGAAATTAAATCGGAAATTGCAGGCGACAGCTATTATAAAGTTGAACATCCATCGGGACTTACAATTTTTGTTTATCCAAAAGAGGGTTACACTTCTTCATATGCAATTTTCGGCACACGCTACGGCAGTATCAACACAAAGTTTTCCGTTAACGGCGGCGATATAATTACAGTTCCCGACGGTATCGCCCATTACCTTGAACACAAGCTTTTTGAAAGTGAAGAAGGCGATGCGTTTGTAAGATACGCAAAAACAGGTGCAAATGCAAACGCATATACAAGCTTTGAAAAAACCTGCTATCTTTTCTCATGCACGGACAAGTTTGACGAAAGTCTTGAAATTCTTCTTGATTTTGTTCAGGATCCCTACTTTACGGCTCAGACAGTTGCAAAGGAACAGGGTATTATCGGTCAGGAAATCAAAATGTATGACGACTCTCCCGATTGGCGAGTAATGTTCAATATGCTTGAGGGTATGTACCACAATCACCCTGTAAAAATTGATATTGCAGGTACGGTTGAAACAATTGCGGAAATTACAGCCGAAAAGCTTTATGAAGTTTACAATGTGTTCTACAACCTCAATAATATGATTCTCTGCGTTGCGGGTAATGTAACGGTTGACGGTGTGCTTAAAGTTGCCGACAAAATGCTCAAGCCTTGTGAGAAAAAGGAAATCAAAAACTATTTTGAAACAGAGCCTTATGAAATCAAAGAACCTTATGTTGAGCAGACTTTCCCTGTTTCAATGCCTTTGTTCAATCTTGGCTTCAAAGAGAAAGCAGACAAGCCTCTTAACGAAAAGCAGCTTGCATGCACAGATATTCTTCTTTCGGCACTTGCATCAAACACGAGCATACTCTACAGAAATCTTATGGATTCAAACCTCATCAATTCAAGCTTTTCTTATGAACTCTTTGAAGGTCCGGGTTATTGCTCGGTAATCTTCGGCGGTGAATCAAGAGCACCGAAACAGGCTGCTGAGATGATAAAACAGTATATCTCGGATATTAAGAAAAACGGTATTGATAAAGAGGACTTTGAAATTGCAAGAAAATCTGTTTACGGCGATTCGGTTTCATCGCTCAACTCAGTAAGTGCAATTTCAAATTCAATCATCGACTACGCAATGCAGGGTAACGAAATTTTTGCCTACATTGATGCGGTTGCAAATGCAAAGCTTGAGGATATCAACGCAAGGCTTGCCGAGATGCTCGATGTTGACAACTGTACTTTGTCTGTTGTAAAACAGCCTGAAGAGGTGTAATTATGCCGTATCATGTGCAGTTTCCCGGATTTGGCTGGGAATTTGATATTAACCCGATTGCATTTTCAATCGGTGATTACAAGGTCTATTGGTATGGAATAATCATCGCCTGCGGACTTTTGCTTGCCGTACTTTATGCGTGGAAAAGTGCTCCCCGTTACAAGGTTGACGGTTCAAAGCTTATCAACTGTGTTTTTGCAGGAATGATAACGGGAATTATCGGTGCAAGACTGTACTTCTGTTTCTTCAAATGGGATTATTACGGACAGAACCCGATTGAAATTCTCTATATCAATAACGGCGGACTTGCTATTTACGGCGGAATAATCGGTGCGTTGCTCGGCGGTCTGACTGTTGCCAAAATACAGAAAATGGAAATCATGCCTGTTCTTGACATTGCAATGGTCGGTTTCCTTATCGGACAGGGAATAGGCAGATGGGGCAATTTTATGAATCAGGAGGCATACGGCTCTCCTACGGATTTGCCCTGGAGAATGATGAGCGAGGGAACAGACAACATAGGAGTTCACCCGTGTTTCTTCTATGAATCAATGTGGTGTCTGCTCGGATTTGTACTTCTCCATTTCTACGGAAAATATAAGCAGAAATATTCGGGACAAATTTTCTTTATGTACCTTGTGTGGTACGGATTTGAAAGGACAGTTGTTGAAGGACTGAGAACAGACAGCCTTTATCTTCCGTTCCAAGTTTTCGGAGCAGACATAAGGGTGTCACAGGTTCTTTCGGCAGTAATTTTTATAACAGGTATTGTATTCTTAATTATAAACAGAAAAAAGGAGGATTCTTTCTATGCAGATTATCGACGGAAAAAAGGTATCGGCACAGGTAAAGGAAGAGGTAAAGAGGCAGACGCTTGAGTTAAAGGAAACTCACAAAATAACCCCCGGTCTTGCGGTAGTAATCGTAGGTGACGATCCGGCGTCAAGAGTATATGTAAACAACAAGAAAAAGGCTTGTGAATTTGTAGGCTTTAAGTCTGAGGAGTACGCACTTCCTGCCGAAACAACACAGGAAGAACTTTTAAACCTTGTTGAAACTCTCAACAATAAGAAGGATATCAACGGTATTCTTGTTCAGCTTCCGTTGCCGAAACACCTTGATGATAAGGCTGTAATTGAGGCAATCAGCCCGCTTAAAGATGTTGACGCATTCCATGCCGTAAATGTCGGCAAAATTATGCTCGGAGAGTATGATTTTCTTCCATGCACGCCTGCAGGCGTAATGGAGATGCTCCATTCCTACAACATTGAAGTAAGCGGTAAAAACTGCGTTGTAATCGGCAGAAGTAATATCGTAGGCAAGCCCATGGCAATGCTTTTGCTCCACGAAAACGGAACGGTAACAATCTGTCACAGCAGAACAAAGAATCTTTCTGAAATCTGTTCACAGGCAGATATACTTGTAGCCGCAGTCGGAAGACCGAAGTTTGTCACTGCCGATATGGTAAAAGAGGGTGCGGTTGTGATTGATGTCGGTATGGACAGGGATGAAAACGGCAAACTCTGCGGTGATGTTGATTTTGAAAATGTCAAGGATAAATGCTCGTTTATCACACCTGTACCGGGCGGTGTAGGTCCTATGACAATTTCAACTCTTATGAAAAATACTCTCAAGGCTTGCAGAATACAGAATAACATTTGATATACTCAAAAAATATCGGGAAAATTGTTGACAGAAAGTTTTCTTTGTGGTATAGTATATAAGCCGCATATTGTGGGTTTTAAGTGATTCGTTCCACCTGCACATAGCGAGCCCAATGTAAAGGATGGTACTAAAATGTACGCAGTTATTCAGACAGGCGGCAAGCAGTACAAGGTAACTAACGATGAGGTTATCTTCATTGAGAAGCTTGACGCAGAAGCAAACGACACAGTAACATTTGATGTTGTGGCAGTCGGCACAGACGACGGCATCAAGGTTGGCACACCGCTCGTTGAGGGTGCTAAGGTTACAGGTGAAGTTGTAAAGAACGGTAAAGGCAAAAAAATCAGAGTTTGCACTTACAAGCCTAAGAAGGGCGAAAAGAGAGCAAAAGGTCACAGACAGCCTTACACACAGGTTAAGATTACTTCAATCGAAGCCTAAAAATGACTACGGTAACATTTTTAAAATCAGATGATATAATTTGCGGTTTTGAAATATCGGGGCACTCCGACTTTGCCGAAGAGGGCAGCGATATTGTATGTGCGGCAATCAGTTCTGCCGCATATATGACTGCAAACACTGTCACCGAGATTTTGCATATTGATGCACAGGTTACCGAGGATGACGGTCTTATGAAAGTAAGAATGTCACCGAATGACGCTTTAAAGGCTTGTGATATACTCTCAGGCTTAAAGCTTCACTTAACTGCTCTTTCGGAGCAATACAAAAATTTTATTAAAGTTAAATTTTCGGAGGTGTAAGGTAATGCTTAAAATAAACATTCAGTTATTCGCTCATAAAAAAGGTATGGGTTCTACAAAGAACGGCCGTGACAGTGAATCAAAGCGTCTTGGCGTTAAGCGTGCAGACGGTCAGAAGGTTCTCGCAGGCAACATCCTTGTAAAGCAGAGAGGCACACATATTCACCCTGGTGAAAATGTAGGCAAAGGCTCTGACGATACACTGTTCGCAAAGATTGACGGTGTTGTAAGATTTGAGCGTGTCGGCAAAGACAGAAAGCGTGCAAGCGTTTATCCTGTTGAGCAGTAATCTCAAAATTTATGAGGGTGGATTTTATATCCACCCTTATTTTTTACATTTCTGTTTATACTAATAACAAACAGGTCTGAGATTCTTTACATTTGTACTGATAATTAAACAGCAAAACTGTTACGGAGAAAAATATGTTTGTAGATACAGCGAAAATTAAAATAAAAGCAGGAGACGGCGGTGACGGTGCCGTTTCGTTTCACCGTGAAAAATATGTAGCGGCAGGCGGTCCCGACGGCGGGGGCGGCGTTGCAACGAT
>OGSS01001187.1_pt1 | contig 18536 bp, 18 predicted proteins | sample 1553591 | NCBI WGS metagenome assembly OGSS01 (sample SAMEA2580061, study PRJEB22360) | human gut metagenome | biome: human gut; feature: human-associated habitat; material: faeces | place: Denmark | collected 2008/2010
CTGGTTGGCATACTGATGGTGTCACTTCTCAAATCTACCATTTCATTCCCTCCTTAATGGTTTATATGATATTAATAAGCAATATTTATGCCATTTTTCTACTTTGGTATGGGAAAATACGAAAAAACAGCTATATCCAGAGATATTTATGTTAATATCTGCAAAATATAGCTGTGTTTTTGGATTTTCTGATTAAATCATAGGGATATTAATGGAAATTTTTTCCGATTTTTGATTATTTTATGGATTAGGCGCCTGCTGTCATGTGTCGCAGATTCTTTCTGAAATGTCTCATGGCAATGTGTGAAACAGATTCTGCGACGCTATATGCAACACCTCATGCGACGCTGCGTGTGATATTATATGCGGCGTTTACGCGGTATTGTATGCTGCAATCAGCGAATGCCCACCACTGCATAAAGCTCTGTTGAACCGCACAATACCATAAGTTCCTCATCACATCCCATATTTTTTTATATATCTCCAAATAGTACTCCTGTGTATTCCAAGAATCCTGGCTGCTTTTGTCTTATTACCTCCCGCCTGTTCAATTGCCTGTGCCAAAAGCTGTTCTGTTATTTCCCTGCTTGTACTTTCATGGTTTGGGTTATCCTGGTTGGGATTCTCCTGGTTCGGATTATCCTGGTTGGGATTCTTCTGGCCTGAATATTCCTGCCTTCCAGTCCCGCATCCTCCTCTCACCTTGTCATTCCCAGTTCCATTGCTTCCCCGGTTTCCCATACCATTTCCCCCCTGCTCCATTTCACAGGGTGGTTCATAATTCTCTATCACATAGCTGGCTGCCTCCCCAGATATGACAGAGGAATCGCATATGATACGCACCTTCTCCATAAAATGTCTCAGCTGGCGGGCATTTCCGGGCCATCCGTAAGAGGTAAGCACCTTCTCGGCCGCAGGGGTGAGACAGCATTTTCCTCCGCTTTCCCTGAGAAACAGATTGGCCAGATCCGGGACATCCTCCACCCGTTCCCTAAGGGAAGGAATCTTCAGAGTCAGCACATTAAGGCGGTAAAACAAATCCTCCCTGAATTTGTGCTCACCCACCAGCTCCATCAGGTTTTTGTTTGTAGCCGCAAATATCCTGATATTCACGGGAAAGACCCGGTCGCCGCCCAGGCGCATGACCTTACGCTCCTGCAAAACACGCAGCAGCCTGCTCTGAAGTGACATGGGCATCTCCCCTATTTCATCCAGGAAAATAGTCCCATTATGGGCCAGCTCAAAGAGTCCCATCTTTCCGCTGCGCCTGGCGCCGGTAAATGCACCGTCATCATATCCAAAAAGCTCACTCTCCAAAATCCCCTCAGGAAGGGCCGCACAGTTTACAGCAACAAAGGGCCCGTTTCTGCGGCTGCTGGCATTGTGCATGCTCTGGGCGAACATTTCCTTACCGGAACCCGTCTCACCCAGCAAAAGCACGGTCAGGTCCGTATGGGCGTACCTCTTTGCGTGCTGAATGCACTGATTCATCTGCTGGCTGCTTCCGCATATGTCCTTAAATGAATAGGTGGCCTGGAATCCCTTTATACCTTTATCTCTGATTTTATGTTCCCCTCTGGTGATGGTCCCCGCATCGTTGAAGGTAATAACCGCACCCAATATCTCTCCGTTTTTATATGTTAAGGGAATCATATCATAAAGTATGTCAGCGCCATTGATAGAACCTGTCTCCTGTATGATTTCCTCGCCTGTTGCCAATACATCATGGACCGCCTCAAAGGCGGGAAGCACCTCTGCTATGGGCGTATCGTAAACCAGCCCGCCCGGATTGGGCAGATAAGGCTTGGCAACACGGTTCATCCAGGTAATGTTCCCTTTTATGTCAACTGCCACATACTTTTCATGGGTGGTATTGAGAATGGTCTTAAACTCCTCTGCCTTTCTGGTGGCAGCCTTAACCGTGGCAATCAGCTTCTCCGCTTCCCGGCACGCATAGGACAATGACTTGTCCGTCAGCTCGATGCGGACTGCCGGCACTCCCAATTCCCTGGCATAACGTGTCTGGATAAGCCCGCCCACAATCACGTCCACCCCTTCACTTTTAAGTTTCTGGATCTGGTGGTACGTATCATCTTCATCCACTGCAAATATCTGCCGTATGTTTACATTCAGAATGGGATTTAGCCGCTCCAGGCCGCTGAGAAGGTTGTTGTAACCAATGACTCCGATATTTCTTCCGTAGCGGCTGGCCTCAATCAGCGTGTCTGCCATGTCCTCAAAGGGAATGGGTATCTCCACCACCGGCAGGTCCACTGCCTTGCGGATCCGCAGAGCCGTGGCCCCGCGGCCCAAAATAACGATGACACCGCGCCTCAGCATCTCCGGAACCAGCTCCGGGTCCCATACCGTGACGATTACGTCCTTATTCAATTTTTTGAATATTTGCTGTGCCTGTTCTACAAAATCTTCGCTGAAAGCAGCGTACCAAATCTGGCTCATGGAAAGTCCTCCGATTCTTCACCACATGTTTACATCAGGACAAACTGTCTATATCCATACTTTTGATTTTTTTAACAACATCCCTATCGGCCGGGAGCCACTCCACATCATCCAACTGTTCCCTGTTCATCCAACGGGCTGATTTATGCTCCCTCAGCTGAATTTCCCCTCCTGTTTCTATTTTCCCACCAGGGAATTCCCAACCACCCTCAAACTCTCCATAACCTCTTTGGGTGCCTAAAAAGGTTCCATTCTTATGCAGAACCGCAGCCACTACCTTAATCTTTTTCATCCTTATAACTCCGCTAAAAAATCTCATCAATTATACAAATGTCTCAAAAAATTCAGCCATAGAACATTCCAATGCCATTGTTATCTTTTCAAGACTCATAATTGACAAATTCCGTTTCCCATTTTCCACAGATGCAATATAGGTCCGGTCCAGACCTGCCTTAAACGCCAAGGACTCCTGGCTTAACAATCGTTCTTTTCTTAATTGGCGTATCCTGTTTCCAACTTTTATTTTTATATCACCGGAAAACTCCATCTCCCTCACCTCTTACAGGTAAGCGTAACGAAATGTGACTTATTTATCAACGGACTATAAGTCACATATATCCATACAACTTAAATATTTTAGGCCATAAAATAAAAAAATCTCCCTATGGGCTATCCACCCCAAACCTTTCTTACGCCCGCCCTATCCTCACTTACAATCACAATCAGCCGGCAGAAAAAATGCATGACAAACCCTCAGGCCCATCATGCATTTACTGTTTCAGCTATACATTTCTTCCCATCTCATATGCCTGCTTTACAGCCGGCGTACCCTTAATTTCTCCTGCCTGCCAGGCACCTGTTCCATAAATAATTCCCTTCTCCCTGGCTCCTGTCAGGCAATCCTGCGTAAATCCACGGAATCCTTCCATGGTGCGCTCCATCATTTTCTGTTCCGTATCAGCAGCAGCCACTATAAAATAGAAATCCTTATTCCGGATTTCTGTATACCTGGGCACTGTACGGTCAATCAACGTTTTCATCTGTGCATCCATGGTATAAAAGTACACCGGTGTGGCCAATACAATGACATCTGCTCCCACCATTTTATCCAATATCTCTGCCATATCATCCTTTTGAACGCACTTATGAGTTGTGTTACAGACGCCGCATCCTATACAATATCCGATATTCTTACCAGCCAGAAAAATCTTTTCCGCCTGGTTTCCGGATTCCTGTGCGCCCCGGATAAACGCATCACAGAGTGTATCGGAATTTCCGCCTTTCCTTGGGCTTGCCGATATGACCAGTATGTTTTTACTCATATGTAAATCTCCTTTCAGTTTGTTATCTCCCCTCATCCTATCACCTGGAGTTAACTTCAAGTCAAGAAGTTTTTATCCCTTTATCCCTTTGCCTTTGCCCTTTGGCTTTATCCTTTTCCATATCGATTCCCATATTCCTGCCCCAATATCGCCTCCCGCCTCATCCGGTAATACACAAATCCGGTACAATCAGCCAAACCCCATCCAATGGGCACTGATATCCATATTCCCACAACACCAATGGACGGCACTGCGGACAGGATATATGCCAGAACCACCCGGGTTCCCAGTGAAATAACCGTCAGCACCACGGACATTTCCGGTTTTCTCACAGCGCGGTACAGGCCGTACAGCAGAAACAGACATCCAATACCGCAGTAAAATATCCCCTCAATCCGAAGATACTGCACTCCCACCGCCAATATCTCAGTTTCCTGGGGCTTAACAAAAATAAGCATCAGCTCCCTTGCAAACACGCACACAATAAACGATATCACCAGACAAAACAGAACGGAAGCAGTGACAGCGCTTTTGATTCCTTTTTCCACCCGGTCATGCCTGCCCGCCCCGTAATTCTGGGCTATGAACGTGGAAAATGCATTTCCAAAATCCTGCACCGGCATATAGGCAAAGGAATCTATCTTCACTGCCGCGGCAAATGCCGCCATAACCACAGCGCCAAAGCTGTTGACCAGGCCCTGGACCATTAATATGCCGAAATTCATCACAGACTGCTGGACGCAGGTCAAAAATGAAAAACCGGATATTTCTGCCAGGACCTTCCGGTCCATTTTCATATGGCTTCTGTTTATTCTGAATTCAGGCATTTTCAAAAATGTATACAGACAGATGCCAATGCCTGACACAAACTGGGAAACAACAGTGGCTGCCCCGGCCCCGGCAACACCCCATTGAAAGACCAGGACAAAAGCCAAATCCAATCCCACATTCAGCAGGGCGGAAATACCAAGGAACACCAGAGGTATAAAGGAGTTCCCCACGGCTCTCAGCAGGCAGGCAAAGTAATTGTACAAAAACACAGCGCTGATGCCAAAAAATATGACCCATAGATATTCTCTCATAAGGCCATAGATTTCCACGGGTACGCACAACAGATACATAATTGGGTCGATAAACAGGAAAACCCCTGCGTTCAGGACCAGGGCCACTGCCGCTACAAGTACGAATGACACGAACATGCTGGATTTAAGCATTTTCTCATTCTTTTCCCCAAACCTCAGGGAGAACACCGCCCCGCTTCCCATACACAGCCCCAGGAGAATGGAGGTAAAGAATGACATCAGCGCATAGGCGGCCCCCACTGCCGCCAATGCCTGCACTCCCAGATACCGGCCTACAATCAGTGTATCCGCTATATTGTAAAACTGCTGCAAAAGATTTCCTGCTATCATAGGAAGCGCAAACCGCAGCATGGTTCCCGTGATGGAACCCGTAGTCAAATCTCTATGCATGTCCCTTACATCCTTCTATCAAAGATCGAAATTTTTTCCTCATCAAATATGTATCATTCCATCCTGCTGTCCCTCATCACGGACACAGTATACCACAAACTTCCAGTAATTTACAGATAATCTCCCTGTTTGTAATCTGGTTGATTTGACTGGCCCTGATTCCCCCCTGTTCCGGGTTTTCCGGATCCTCCCCGCATACATCCGCACCTATTATACTGCGGCAGGATGCAGCCTCCTTTATGCAGGCCAGCACATCCTCCAGCCGCGCCTGCCCCTGGTCCCAATTGGTGACTGCACAGGAGCTGGTCAGGATATCCTTATCCAGGGATATGTAGAGAGGCAGCCCAGATCCCTTCAGATGGCGGCTGATACACCCTGGCTCCTTCAATTCCTCTTCTTTGATTCCAACTACCCGCTCCATATCAGCTTCCTCTTCCATACAGGGGGGTCCCGCCAGATAGACCCGTCTCAGCCCCGTATTTGCATCCAAAGCATCCTGAATCCAACCTCCGCAGGACAGGAGATTCCCAAACATGGGCATCTGCATGTCTGTATGGTGGTCGAACACCAGCAGTTCAAATTCCCCCTCTATCTTATCCAGCCATATTTTACTCACGTAATGGTAATTTCCGGAGTCCAGGAAGTGGATTCCGGAGGGGCCCATATGGCGGATTTTCTCCCTGATAGCTGCCTCCGCATCCTCGTCGCAGTAACAATTCGTACCCTGTATATCTCTTAGGTCCAGCCACACAGCTCCCAAATCCCTGTAAAATTCCTGTTTTTCATATACGCCAGTAAAGTTCATGATGACAATATTGTTATTCAAACACTTTTTATTTTCAAGCATACTGATTCACTGCCTGTCCTTTCATCCATGCTCTTATTCTTCCACAATGATTGTATCAGAATCGCCTCAAATAAGAAACTGCCTGCAGCTAATATTTTTTATAATAATAGTAATTATTATTGATTTTATGGAATTTATATGATACAATACAGATATCTTACATATTATCAATTATACGTGGTAAAATCAAACTATAGCCGAAAAGGCATCAGACACAGGAGGGGAACATTTTATGGATTCAAAAGCATTTTTCAAATTAAGTTACGGCGTTTACATTATTTCCACCAGCGCAGACGGCAGGGAAAGCGGCTGTGTCATCAACACTCTGACCCAGGTCACATCATCTCCCGCCAGGTTATCCATTGCTCTCAACAAGGAAAACTATACCCTTAAGCTGATTGAGACATCCGGCACTTTTTCCGCGGTGGTACTTTCCGACGATGTGGAAATGGACCTGATTCGGCGTTTCGGTTTCCAGTGCGGCAAGGATGTGAAGAAATACGACGGCATTCCCCAGGGGCGGGACAGTCTTTATAATCCCTATCCCACAGAAGGCGTCTGTGCCCGTTTCACCTGCCGCGTTGTATCCTCCATGGATGTGGGATCCCATATGATTATAGTGGGCGAGGTGGTGGAGGCGGAAGTTTTGGATTCCCAGACACCGGCCCTCACCTATTCTAATTACCATCTGAAGAAAAACGGGACCACCCCGCCAAAGGCTCCTTCCTACCAGGCAGACACTGAAAAGGTTACCGGATGGCGCTGTTCTGTTTGCGGATATATTCTGGAGTCCGAGACACTGCCTCCTGACTTTATCTGTCCGGTCTGCGGCAAGGATGCCAGCTACTTTGTAAAACTGTAGCCTCCTTATTTTTCCGTTATGTAAATCGTTACAAAATACCCCTGAAAACAGCTGATTCATACCCATAAGCTGTTTTCAGGGGTATTTTACGTCCTCCGGATGTATCTGGCTTCCGGCAGGATATTTCCTACTCCTGGCCAGACTTATTCTTATCCCGGTTTTCTTCCTTATCATTGGTAACATTACCGTCCCCGCTGACCGGTATGGCGTCGCCCAGATAGGTGGGCTTAGGCATTACAATGGTATAAATCAGATCCTTGGGTCTGGCCAGCAGTTCCCTTACATCCCGCATTTTCTGGCCGCCGTACTGCCTGGGATCCGACTCCACGCCGTATGCCTCCATCCCCATAGCCTGGGCCACATAAAGGGCACGGTACATGTGATAGCGCTGGGTAACTATAATAATTTTCTTCACCTGGAAAATGTCCCTGGCACGGTACATGCTCTCATAGGTGGAGAATCCTGCGTGATCCATGAAAATGTCCCCGGAAGGAATGCCCTCATCCATGGCATACTGCTTCATCCGGTTTACCTCGTCATAGTTCTTGCGCCCATGGTCCCCGCTCATGAGAAGGCGGTCCGACACTCCGTCCCCGTACAGCTCTATTCCCTTGTCCAGCCTGTCCCGGAGCATGCCGGACGGCGTGCCGTCGGGCCTTACACTGCAGCCCAGGACCATGATGCAGTCCACATCCCCAAGGGCCGCCGCATCATCTGCACTGATGATATTCGGCTTTTCCTTCCTGATCATGTAAAGATTTATCAGGAACAGGACAAGGCATCCTGCCAGTCCCAACACCAGAAGTATCTTAACCGCTTTTTTCAGAATCGCTTTTTTATCCATTCCACTCTTCCTTCTCTTACGGAGCGCCGACGGGGTCAAAAAAGCCGCTCTTCCCGGCAAAATGCAGAGATTTGCGGCTTTTGATGCGTATGTCAGGTCAATCCTTATTTAACAGCAATTGCCTCGATTTCACACAGAACACCCTTTGGAAGTGTCTTAACTGCCACACAGCTTCTGGCTGGTTTGGAAGTGAAATACTTAGCATATACTTCGTTAAATGTTGCAAAATCGCCCATATCTGCCAGGAAGCAGGTGGTCTTAAATACCTTGTCAAAGCCGCTGCCTGCTGCTTCCAGGATGGCGCCTACGTTCTTGCAGCTCTGCTCAGCCTGTCCTGCGATGTCCTCTGCAACGCTGCCGTCTGCCGGATTTACCGGTATCTGACCGGATGTGTAGATAACTCCATTAACCTCAAATCCCTGGGAGTATGGTCCGATTGCGCCTGGTGCCTTTTCTGTGCTGATTACGTTCATTTTAAATCCTCCTTGTTCTTAGGGGAAATGCCCGTACAATATGTATTCCCCATTATATTGATTTTCATTCTCACGCGACATGCGCGAACCCCAAAGTTATTATATCGGATTATTGGAAATGTTGCAAGATAAGGCGGGAATTCTTCTTTGTATTTTTTGCCGTGCTCTCTCTGCCATAAATTTCCTGCAATGGAAGTTCCCTTAATATCAGCACCTTTTTTTCAGCACAATGCACATTTTTGGCGCATTGTGTTGTCTATTATATACGAAATATAAATTAAGTATTGGCGTCCAAACTGTTGAAAAAAAACAAAAAGCGCCTGTTCCCAGATGGTAAAAAAGCTAGTTGGAAAAAACTGGGTCAAACAGACCCGCAACCAGAAAAACAACAGGGAATATAAACTTCATCTAACAGAGGAAGGTCTTATTGTCTACGACCACCATGAAAATTTTGACCGTATGTCCTATGAGCACAACTCAAAAGAGCTGTATCGTTTCACAGATGAGGAGTTACGGCTGTACATAAAGATACAAAAGAGAATGAATGAACTCATCGGTCTTGATGTGGAGAGAAGCTACAATTATTTTAAGACGGATATTCCCTGTATCAACGAAAGGTAATATAATTATGGGTAAATTAAAAGATGTTTTTAAGGTGGATAAGCCAATTATCGGCATGGTACATTTAAGGCCGCTGCCCGGTTCCCCCAAATATGACCCGGTAAACATGGGAATGGACAAGATTATTTCCATTGCGCTGGAGGAAGCTGCCATACTGGAACAGGCCGGCGTGGACGGCGTCCAGGTGGAAAACATGTGGGATATCCCCTATCTGCGCAGTGAGGATATCGGATATGAAACCGCCGCTGCCCTGGCAGTGGGAATTCATGCGGTCCGCAATAAAGTCTCCGTCCCGGTAGGAGCTGAATGCCACATGAACGGCGCTGACTGTGCCATGGCCTGCGCGGTAGCCGCCGGGGCGAGCTGGATACGCGTATTCGAATGGTGTAATGCATTTGTATCCCAATCCGGCTTCATCAATGCCATGGGCGCCAATGTGTCCCGTATGCGAAGCCGGCTGAAGGCTGACCAGATTTTGGCCCTGTGTGATGTAAATGTCAAACATGGAAGTCATTACATCATCCATGACCGCAGCGTAGCGGAACAGGCCATGGATATCGAATCCCAGGATGGCGACGCAGTCATTGTCACAGGATTTGATACAGGTACCCCTCCATCTGTGGAAAACATATCAAAATGCAAAAAATCCACCTCCCTTCCCATACTCATAGGCAGCGGTCTTAACAGCAGCAATGTAAACGAATTACTGACAGCAGCGGACGGCGCCATTATCGGAAGCTGGTTTAAGGAAGGAAACAACTGGAAGAACCCTGTGAGCTATGACAGGACAAAGGAATTCATGGATAAGGTAATCGCCTTGAGACAGGCGTAAAAAGGGCATATTAAAGGGGCATATTGCCCCCTATTCTTCCTGTTTTTCAGGACTCTGCCCCAGATGGTCAAGCAGATACTCCTTGGTATTCCTCTCTGGTTTTTCCAAAACCATATCCAGAAGCCGGGCCAGGGTATTGCCCACCTCCCTGCCCGGCTTTATCCCTGCTGCCATAAGATCATGGCCCGAGACAGCCAGGGTTTTCAGGCTGATGCAGTCCCTGTTTCTGCGGATTTCGTCTGTCAGCGCTCCGGCCTGACGCAGCCACCGCAATTCCCTTTCATCGGATGCGGCCTCAGCCAGGCACCTCTTAAAGGTGAGCAGATCATCAAACAGCTCAGGTTCCATCTGGCTCATGGCGCGGCGGATGGAGGCCCCGGACGGCTCCACGGCATCCTTTATACTATCCTCTATACCGCGCTTCAAGCCATCCTCGAGTCCGATCTTCTTACCCTGCCACTCCACCAGAGTTCTCACCCTGTAGATAGTGTCATTGTCCAGCTTTAAATCCTTCAGTATACCCGCTGCCCGGGAAGCGCTGCACTCCCTTAAAAAAGCAGCCCAGCGCATATGCTTTACCGCCGGAACCCCGGCCGGGATAAACGGCACAGCCCAATCCCCTGAACTGGCGGCATACGCCCTGTGAAATTCTTCTGACACATAGGGACTGATTCCGGTCTCATACACCAGCGAGATATAATCCGGATGGTCACTCAGCAAAAGCTTGGTCAGCTCCACCTGAATCCGTTCCTTACTTACATGGACCATGTTGGGCGCAATTACCCTGATGGCCTCATAGGTGCGTTCCTCTATGGAGAAGCCCAGCTGGGCTGAAAAACGGATGGCCCGAAGGATCCTGAGAGCATCCTCCGTAAAGCGGTCCATGGGCTCTCCCACACACCGGATGATGCCCTTCTCCAAATCCTCCACGCCTCCGAATTTATCCACAAATCCCGTATGGCTGTTATAGGCCATGGCATTGATGGTGAAATCCCGGCGTTTTAAATCCTCCACCAAATCCGGCGTAAACTCCACGCTGTTGGGATGGCGTCCGTCAGAGTACTCTCCGTCAATGCGGTACGTAGTAACCTCATACCCTTCCTTCCCCATCATCACAGTCACGGTGCCGTGCTGTATGCCGGTGTCCACAGTGCGCCGGAACACCGCCTTTACCTGGGCCGGCAGGGCGCTGGTGGTGATATCCCAGTCCCCCGGCTCTCTGCCCAAAAGCATATCCCTGACGCATCCGCCCACCACGTATGCCTCGTATCCCTGTTCATTCAGTTTATTAATAATCTCCTCTGCCGGAGCGGGAATTCTGATATCCATGTCCGTCTGCTTCCTCATACTATATTGGTTTTATGATTGACATTGCCACGGTCTTATTCTATCAGTTTTTTCTGTCCTTTTCCAGGAATATTTTTGACCCCATATTATATTATAACGGTATATTCCTGGCTGCGCTCCCATTACCAGAGGCATTTGGTTTTACCGAAACCGCTAATGCCTGCAAAGCATCCTGCTTATGTCTGCAATGTCCCCGCACATCTCCAGCCCAGCCAGAGCATTGGAAACTTTTTCCAGCCATGCGCCGGATAACACAGGGGCCGCCTCCACCTTAAAGCGCTCCACAAATTCCTCATGAGACATCATATTCCTTGGGTGTCCGGGATGGCAGTCCATTGACGCCTCATACACATTTCCGTCCTTTGTCCGGATTGTAAGCTTCTTCATAGGGAACTCACCCTCCTGGAAGCCCTTGAAACAAAGATTCAGATAATGCGGCTCACTGCTGCCCCCGTGAATGCGTCCGGCCAGTTCCAGTATATCCGGGTCTGTCAGCATACTCCGGTCAAACCAACGGGGGCCGGGCACCGGATTCATCAGATATGCAGCCAGCATAAACGGCGCGCTGAACTGGGCCTGGGTAAGGGAGTTGAAGCCTTCAGGAGAATAGTACATGCGTCCCGCTGTGGGAGGATCCAGTATGATTTCCTCAATCTCTCCAGGCGTGATGCCATTCTTTACCGTAATGTTATGGGCCAGTTCAATAGGGGTCTGCAGCCACATATTGGCAGGCCAGTGTTTGATGAGCACTTCCTTGGTGAGCCATCTTGTCCCCAGCTCCTTTGTATACCATTCACGCTTTGGCTCCGGGGTCATGTGATAATCAAACGTGTATGTGTCGTCGAAACAATCCATATAATTATCCACCCCTGCCTTGGCCACCATGGCAGCCAGCACACCGTCCTTAGCCCGGAATCCATGCTCAAAATGATATGCGTCCGACATGGTAATATGGTGCAGGTTGCTCTGTACAGGACAGCACAGAACGCCAAATCCCAGTGCCTGGTTGACCTGCTGGGAAGTCAGTCCCATCAGCTTTGCAGCCGGTACCACCGCCGCAAATATCTGCCAGGAGGTAAGTCCCCATCCCTTCATAATATCCCAGTCTCTAGGGGGCTGGACCACCATGGCAATACGCTGGTATACCTCATAGGCAGCCACCACCGCCGTAAGAAAATCCCTTCCCGGCAGATGAAGGGCCTCTGCCACCGCCCATGCCACCGGAATCACACCAGCGGATGGATGGCCTGTCCAGGAACAGTCTTCCCAGTCCATCACATCAGCCAGGGTACCATTGGCAAAGGCAGCGCTGGTCATACTCACCCTGCTTCCGTCGCCCCAAAGAGTTGCATATGGTTCGCCCACGCCGCAGGCCTTGGCTATGGCAGCAGCCTTATCACTCATAGGCAGACCGTGCGCTGACAGAGAAACTCCTATGGTCTGCATGGTCAGATGCTTTGCCCTCTCCCTCACGTCTTCGGGAATGTCCTCATATTTTAAATTCGTAATAAACTCAGATAATGTCTGGGTATAGTTGGTAGTTATATCCTTTGCATTAACTCGAAACCCCATGTCAATCTCCTCACTGTTTATCTCTTATATGTATACCGGAGAACCGCCAGACGCAGCAATATCATGTCGTCAATCCGGCGGATATCAAATCCGGTCAGTTCCTTTATCTGGTTAAAACGGTACTGTAACGTATTCCGGTGCAGGAACAGTGCCCTGGCCGTTTCCGCCACATTACCGTTTTTTGCAAAATAGCAGTCCATGGTTTCAATAAGACTGGTACTGCCTCCCCCCAGAAGCTTTTCTATAATCTGCTCCCACAGGGCATCTGCGGTTCTGGCATCCATGCTCATGGCAGCGCGTTCCAGAAGCATGTCCTCATACCGGAACACGCCGCTGCCTGCCGCTGAACGGCAGCCGATATTCAGCGCCAGACCGGCCTGTTCATAGGAAATATGATACCGGGAGACCTGGGCCACCTCAGCCCCTATCCCTATAAGCAAATCCAAACCGCACTGGCGTTTTGCATATTCGCTCAGGTTTGACAAAGCCTTGCTTATATTGTCCTTCCGGCGGGCCGGCATTCCATTTTCATCTCCAATCGTAATGGCGGCTATCAGCCCATTGTTCAGCTCACAGACCATATCCTGCCTGTGATGGAACACATCACCAGTCAGGGACAAAAGCCTGCGCATAATTGTGGTCTGCACCAAGGGCTGTTCTATATCCCCCTTTGAAAAACAGGGCTTAACCACTGCAACGGTTCTGGGAAGGCTCATATCAAATTTGTAAAAACGGCTCCTGGTCTCAATCCATTTTTCATCCTGATTCTGGTTCAGCAGCAATGTGGTGATAAACGAGTTCTTTTCGTGTACCAGGAGAGAGAGCTGTTCCTGGGTCTTAACACGGTCCAGCAAGAGCTTCAGCATCGTCATCACGGTCTTCATGTAGGACTGCATCTCCTCCGGCGGTCCTACCAGGCCTACCAGGCCAATGCATTTTCCATTATAAATGATGCGCTCCCCATATCCCAGCATTACACCGTCCGGTACTTCCCACTGGCCGTCCGGCCTTAACTTCTCCATAGGCTCCCTGCCACAGATTACCTCGTAGGCCGATGGCTGGAACAGATTCAGGCGCGACGGTATGCTTGTACCGATGATAAATCCATTGGCATCCGTAATCGTCACCTTACAGGGAAATGCATCCTCTAATGTTTCAATGATTGGCTGTGCAATCTCATGTGTCAGCAGCATGTTCCACTTCCTCCCTGTGAACAGTCCTCAAGATACAGCAAATTCAGTCCTTATGATTCACAAAAATACGCAATCAGTTCTTCCTTCGACAGATGCCCCAGGGAAAGATTTTCCAGCGTTCTTCCCTGCCCATAGTAATCCGTACCTGTGACAGCTGACAAAAGGCGTATCATACTCTCATACAACGGGACATCCACTCCGATTCCCCTTGCAATGGAGATAAAAAAACAGGTCAGCAGCGGCGCGTCTTCCGATACATAGCGGTGCAGCAAATCTCCCGGTCCTCCCATCTCGCAAAAATAGTCGTAAAACGGGTCATGGTTCTGTATTCCCTCAAACATTCCCCTGACCGAAGGCGCGGGCTGGAACCCAAATACATCGAACACAGACTTTTTCTCCTCCCAGAGCTGTTCCAAAAGATTGATGACACCAGGACTTATGCCGTCCCTAAAAAGGTTGAATGAACCATCGCTGTTTTCAATGGCAGCGATATTGAGGATTGTACCGGCAATATGGCAAATCAGGTTTGGCCCGTTAAACGCTGCGTATAAAATGCTTTCCACCGGCTTGAATTCCCACACCTCGCCAAATGCCTCAGCCAGCCTGCCTGTATTCTCCGGCGGAAATGCTGCAATTGCCTTAGGTCCCAGGGGAAGTCCTATGGTGGCTATCCGGTCCTCCGACAAACGGCAGGGAAAGAAATTCCCTCCCACCTCACCCACCAGGATTCCCTTTTTTCCATGCTGTTCAAACACACGATGGTAAACCAGCGACCCGCAGTTTCCGGCGCTAAGCAGAACCGGTTTTTCCGGTGTCACAAAGGGCGCCAGCATCTGCGCCACTTCCTCATCCCTGTTGGATATGGTGCAGCAGATAATCAGCTCTGCACGCTCCAGCGCTTTTGCCACATTGGTGGTAATACATCTGGGCGTTCCCTCTCCCGTTACAGTACCTCTGATTTTGATTGTACCATAGCGCGCACTCTTTTCCAAGACATCTGTGTAGGCGGAGCTGTCCGTCAGGTATACCTCATGACCGTTCATGGACAGCACGGCCGCCAGCGCATGACCGGTGCTTCCGGCCCCCACAATGGTAATCTTTTTCATAATGTTTCCTTTCTGACTCTATGTAGCTTCATTCAATGGTTGTCAGCGCCTGATTGGCTGCCGCTTCCTCAGCAGGCGGCACATACCGGAATCCGTCCAGGGATTCCCTGAATTCCTTTTGGGCGCGCTCCACAGTCTCCGGGTCTGATAACAGGTCCGCAAGGGCTCCTGCCAGCACCTTGGAGGCAAACACCATGGCGTTCATTCCAATCCCCGACCCAGATGCAGCACTTGCATACCAACTGTGGGGAGGGCATCCCAAGGGCCATGTGGCCACGTTGAACTGTGCAAAGGGAGCAATATAGCTAACATCCCCTGCATCGGTGGAGGCTGCCTTCACAGTCCCCTTATCCCTTATGGAATATACGCCCGGCTCCAGGTATGACCCCTTTGGTATCTGACCGGGTTCCGTAAAAAGAGCTGCCCCCACTCTTTTTCTCTGTTCTTCCGTAAAATCCCTGCCCAGTTCACGGGCAAAGGCGTAGTCTTCCTCCGTAAAACCAATGGCCCCCACTGCCTGCAGGTTCTCATCCAGGACCTGGCTCAGCACCTCGTTGGGCATGACATCGTAACAGCCTGACTGGAAATCCGGTATTACCTTTGTCTCTGTCATCAGGGCTGCACCGGCAGCTATCTTATACAGACGCCTGGTGATATCCTGCACTTCATTCCGCCTGGGAGCGCGCACAATATACCAAACCTCTGCATCCTCAGGCACCGTATTGGGCGACATGCCTCCGTTGGTAATGCAGTAGTGAAGTCTTGCCTTGTCATTTATGTGTTCCCTCAGATAATTGGCGCCCACATTCATAAGCTCCACTGCATCCAATGCGCTCCTCCCTGCTTCCGGTGCAGTGGCTGCGTGGGAGGATTTTCCCTTAAAACGGAACTTAATGGAATTGGTGGCTAAATAGGCTGAGCGCGCAACCACGTTCAGCTGGGACGGGTGCCAGCCCAGCGCCGCATCCAGGTCCTCAAACAGGCCCTGGCGCGCCATCTCCACCTTACCCACGGTAATCTCCTCTGCCGGGCAGGCATAGTAGCGCAGGGTACCCTTTAATCCGCCCGTTTCCATTGCCTCCCTGACAGCAGCAGCAGACCCCAGCATGCTGGTGCATATCATGTTGTGGCCGCATCCATGGCCGTTTTCCGTGCCTTCCCGTTTTTCCTTATCCGCCTGGACCTTCTGGGAAAGGCCGGGAAGGGCATCATACTCGCTCAGGATACCGATTACCGGTCTGCCTTCACCGCACTCCGCAATAAATGCAGTGGGAAGTCCCGGCACTTCCTTTATCCGGAAACCGGCCTTCTCCAGATAGTCCTTCAGCAGGGCACTGGAACGCTCCTCATTCAGCGCTGTCTCTGCATACTCCCAGATTTGTCTGCATATGCCCTTCAGCTCTTCTGCCCTTTCATCAATACAGGAAAATAATTTCTGTTTATCCATGTTTCAAACCTCCGGTTATACAATGTGTACTTATCTTTTAAAAACTGATGGGAGAAGTAAGTCTCTTAAGCAGGGCCAGTGCGCTCCAGGCCGCCATCTCAGGCCCCTGAACCGGATGGCCGTCACAGCCCTGCTGAAAATACAGTTCGGCCTTTCCAAAATCCCCCTTCATATGAATAGCAAACCCTGTATACTCATCCGGCGCCACCGGCTCAATGACCAGCTGGGTCTGTTTAAAATCCCCGCAGGCCAGTCCCACGGCTATACCGATATTCAGGTGTCTGGGAGACATCCGGTAGGCCTCCTCCACACTTGCCTGGTAATGGTCCGGAAGCTCCGTAAGGCCGGCCGGGCATTTGGGACTGTCCGACGGCTGCTTGCGGCTGACTAGAACTGTCTCAGCCTGGCCGTACATGGCGGCGGCCGTCATAAAGTCAAATCCTCCCAATACCCCGGAGGCCAGATGTACCTTCGTGCCATGCTGCACTGCCGCTGCTGCTGCCTGCTGTCTGAATGCATGGTCATAAAATGCACCCACAGACAGGCATATGAGCTCTGCGCCTCCTGACAGCACGGCCAGAGCGCATGCCTTCACCGCATCCGCTGTGGCTGCCTCCACCACATAATCCGGATTAAGGGCCATCAGCTCCTCTATACCGGTGCATGCCTTACACTGGAATTTACCGGCAGCTTTCTCCGCAGCCATACCATTGCCATCCATCACACCGGCAAGCTGGCATCCCTCAACCTTTCCGGAACACAAACCGTCCGCAATGATTTGTCCCAGCCGTCCGCAGCCAAGAACACATACTCTCCTCATAATTCATCCTTTCTGATTTTGCTGTCTTTCCTATGCTTCCTTCTGCTGCTTTTTTAAGAGCGTTGCAAATCCCAGGGCAATGGTTCCGAAAATTGATACAATCATTACAACCGGTGTCCTGGCCACCTTGGGCATGAAATTCAAAAGCCCCATGGAGTTGCCGAATGTCATGAATACAGCCAGGGGCACGCCGATGGCAGCCAGTTTGGGACTTTTGATGATATTGTTGGCCAGCAGGGAGCCAAACAGTGCGGGAAGCAGGTAATTGAGCAGTCCCTTGATTTCCTCCGGCAGCGAATTAATCACCTGGGTGCCGCAGACAACCGTGAGTGTCAGGAGCACCAGATTTACCACCACGGAAACCGCCACGCCTATGGTGGAGATACATACCCCCTCTTCCGACCCATTCTTCACGCCCGCAGCCTCCTGTGCTACCAGTGATGCCGGCAGACGCATGTTTGACATACTGCCGCACAAGCAACCCATATAAGTGCCGGCAGCTCCCAGGGATGGGTAATAGGAAATAGGCTCAGCAAACCATCCCACGCAAAGGGAGGAAACACGGATAACCAGCGCCACTCCCACTGCCCCCCAGAGAGGGTGGTGGCCCATAATGGACAGGACAATACATGGGATGAACAGAAATACAGCTCCGATAATATTGGTCAGACGCCCCCATTTTACAACATAGGGTGTATAGTCAGTCTTAAAGAAATCTTGATGGTCCATAATATACCTCCATATTTTCAAATATCAGTTGACTCATTACAGATACAGGTAGGCTGCGGTACATACCACTCCTACCACCATGGAAATCGTCATTCCCCATTGGGGCATCCACTTATTCGGATGCTTTTTATTGTAGAGAGTGAAGAATGCCTGTACGGCTCCTGCTGAAAACAGAGCCAGCACTGCTCCTGAACTGCTGGATGCACTGATGCACTGGTTTGTGGCAAGATAGGAATATACACCGATGATGGAACCCGTGGTGATGATTCCCAGTTTTACGGCGTTTCCCTTTGCCACAAAACGGTTCAGTTTATCCATCTTATCTGTGAACAACGCGCCTACCAGAATCCACCCCAGACATCCGATGGACATAACCCACAGACAGCTGCAGAAAATGTTCATATTCATTCCCTCGCCGCCCAGGGTGGCACCGGCACTGGTAGCCGCCACCTGTGCGCTGACCAGTTCATAGCTTACATTTCCAACAAATGAAAGGCGCATCCATGCCACCGGCCCTCCCATTGCCACAATCAGGGCAACACAGCCAATGGCCGATACCACTGCCGGTCCAAGGCTGGCCACCGCCGAC
>OGSS01001189.1_pt1 | contig 18500 bp, 27 predicted proteins | sample 1553591 | NCBI WGS metagenome assembly OGSS01 (sample SAMEA2580061, study PRJEB22360) | human gut metagenome | biome: human gut; feature: human-associated habitat; material: faeces | place: Denmark | collected 2008/2010
GTTAATACCCCCCGGGGGGGGGAAGAAAGGTTGGGGGAGCCGCTCGGTGTGGGCTATATCAGCCATGCCGGAAAACCGTTTTCGCGCGGCTTCCGCAAGGCGGCAAACCGGCTTGGCCTGTCCATGCGCGAGATTGCCGTCATCGGCGACCAGATTTTCACCGACGTGTTCGGCGGCAACCGCGCAGGCGCGCTGACCTGCTACGTCGAAACGCTCGACCGCCGGTTTTTCTGGATCAATGTGCGCTATCAGCTTGAGCGCGGCTTTATCGCGCGCGGACGGCGCAGAATGGAGGCGAGAGCACATCATGGCTGAGCCGAAATTCGGTCCTGCGGGCAACTCGGAGTCGTTTGCCGCCGCAGGCTTCAAGAAAAGCGAGGATGCGCCTGCATGGCTCGCACAGATGGTACTGACCGCGTTTGAGTATCAGTGCGGACGCGGCGTGCGCTGCGGCGAGGAGACCGCCCTCAAAATCGGTGCGGCAGCCAAGCAGCACGGCATTCAGATGAGCATTCATGCGCCGTATTTCATCAATCTCTCGTCCGAGGAGAGCGAGCGCATGGAGAAAAACGTCGGTTATGTGCTGGAGACCGCGCGGCTGGCTGTGCCGCTTGGCGCAACACGCATGGTCGTGCATTGCGGCGGTCAGGGCAAGCTGACCCGTGACCGCGCCATGAGCAACTCGCACGAAAACGTAAAAAACATCCTGCGTGCGCTGGATGAGGCTCACCTGACCGGCTGCGCGGTCTGCCTGGAAACCATGGGCAAAAAGAGCGTGCTCGGCACTGCCGAGGAGGTCTGCGAGCTGGTGGCTACCGATGACCGCCTGCTGCCGTGCATCGACTTCGGTCATCTCAACTGCCGCACGGGCGGGCACATGAACACCCGTGAGGAAGTGAAAGCGCTGTTCGACCTGATGGAAAATACCATCGGTCACGAGCGTACCGCAAGGCTGCACGCCCACTTCTCTCATATCGAGTATAACGATAAGGGCGAGGTGCGCCATTTGACGTTCGCGGATACGGTATACGGTCCGGATTTCACGCCGGTCGCGGAGGAAACTGCTGCGCGCGGCTACGCACCGACATTCATCTGCGAATCCGCCGGAACGCAGGCGGAGGACGCACTCGCCATGAAGCAGTGCTTTATGGCTCAGGCAGAAAAGTAAAAAAGTAGGACATTTGCCCTACGGAGACGCTTTGTAGAACTATGCAAAGGGGTATAAACGTATGAAAAAGGTATTATTGATCCACGGTCCTAACCTGAACCTGACCGGTCAGCGCGAACCGGGCATTTATGGCTCGAACACGCTGGCATCCATCAATGCGGAGGTTGTACAGAAGTGCGAACGTCTGGGGATGGACTGCGCGGTATTCCAGTCCAACTCCGAGGGTGCGCTGATCGACCGTATTCACGCGGCTCGTGAGGACTGCGATGCGATCATCATGAACGCCGGTGCGTACACGCACTACAGCTACGCCATCCGCGATGCGATTGCGGCTGTGCGCCTGCCCTGCGTGGAGGTACATATGTCCAACGTGCATGCGCGCGAGGAATTTCGCCACAAGTCGGTCATCGGACCGGTGTGTGCGGGCGTCATTGCAGGCTTCGGTAAGCACAGCTATCTGCTCGCCGTGGATGCGGTAAAATCCATCATCGGCTAATATTTAAGAGGCGATTACCATGAAAAGAAACGAACTGCGTGCCATGCTGCTCGAGCAGCCGTATGACGCGCTGGTGCTGACCAGCGAGATCAGCCGCCGCTACGCCACGGGTTTTCACTCGACGGCAGGCGCGGTGTACCTGTCGGCTAAACAGGCGGTATTCTTCACGGATTTCCGTTATGTCGAAGCGGCACACGCGGCCATCAAGGATTTTGAGGTGCGCGAGATCAAAGCAGGGCAGAGTTATTCTGCGCTTATCAATGAGCTGCTTGACGAGGACGGCGCGAAAAAGGTCGCTCTCGAGGACAAAACGCTCACTTATGCGGAGTTCATGTCTTGGGGCACGGCGCTGCACGCGACAGCCGTCCGTCTCGAGGACGGTGTGGAGCAGCTGCGCATGTGCAAGGAAGAGGACGAGGTTGAGAAGATCGTCGCGGCACAGCGAATCGCGGAGCAGGCGCTCGAGGAGGTGCTGAACGACATCAAGGTCGGCGTGACCGAGAAGGAGATCGCGGCACGGCTGACCTACCTCATGCTGCACTACGGTGCGGAGAACATGTCGTTTGACCCGATCGTCGTTTCGGGCGCGAACAGCTCCAAGCCGCATGGCGTACCGGGTGAAAAGACCATCCAAGCGGGCGATTTCGTGACGATGGACTTCGGCTGCATTTACGACGGCTACTGCTCGGATATGACGCGCACGGTCGCGGTCGGTCATGTCACCGACGAGATGCAGACCGTGTACGACACGGTGCTGAACGCACAGCTTGCAGGCATTGCTGCCTGCAAGGCCGGTGTGACCGGTCGGGACGTTGACGCGGCAGGCCGTAAGATTATCGAGGCGGCAGGCTACGGTGATGCCTTCGGCCACGGCTTCGGCCATGGTGTAGGACTAGAGATCCACGAGGCTCCGGTGGCCTCGCCGCGCGGAGAAGCGCCGCTGCCGGCAGGCAGTATCGTCACCGCAGAGCCGGGTATTTATCTGCCGGGCAAGTTTGGCGTGCGTATTGAGGATATGCTGTACGTCATTGAGGACGGCTGCATTGATCTGACCGATGCGTCCAAGCAGCTTATTATTCTGTAAATTGCGAAAAAGGGAGAAAACGTTGTTTTCTCCCTTTTATATTCCGTGAATATTGGAAATGGGTTGCCGTATCGCTTGACGGCAGCTTGATGAAAAAGAATCAATTTAACAATTTATCCATAAGCTATACACAAAAAATCCACATAAGTTCGGCACAATGGTTACACCGATAGGAGGAGATGTTCTCATGCGTATTTTGTTAATCAATGCAGAGCAGGACGAGCGCCTGTTCGCCACCTTCAAGCATGAACATATTCTGTATGATCAGCAGCCGGAGAGCGACACGCTTGATATTTCGGAGAATATATATGATGTAATTGTGTACAATGCCACTAAGCTGGATGAGAAGACTGCCGATGCGGTGCGCTCTCTGCGAGAAAGCGGTGATATGACACCGTTGCTCGTCATGGCAGGTCACACGACCGCGCGGGCGCGTATCCGTATTCTGAATGCGGGTGCGGACAATGTACTCATGCGTCCGTGCCAGAGCGATGAGATTCTGGCGCATGTCAATGCACTGGCACGTCGGCCGAGAATGATGCAGAGTGAAATCCTGACCGCCGGCGACCTGATGCTCGACCGCGGCCGCTGTGTGCTGTCGAGCAATGACGGCGAAGTCCGTCTGTCCGGCAAGGAGCTGCAGCTTGTAGAGATGTTCCTGCGGGAACCGGGACAGGTGCTGCCGCGTGAAATGCTGCACCAGAAGGTCTGGGGAGCAGGCAGGGACGCGACCTACAATAACATCGAGGTTTATCTGACACTTGTGCGCCGCAAGCTGCGTGCGGTCGGCTCGAAGGCCGAGCTGATCTCTGAGCGAGGCATCGGCTATTATCTGCAGGAAGCAGAATAAGGGAAAGGACGTACTTTCATGGTACGTCCTTTTATTTTTCCTGCACTGACTATCTGGGGCACACGAGGCACGTTGGTGCTGCGCCTTTCCGGGCGGCAGCCTTTTTTCGCTGCACCGACCCAGCGGGGTGTACGAACCGCGTAAGCGTGTTCGCCCTAACGGGCGGGGGTGTTCGCTGAATCTCAGCGGGGGAGTTGCGCTCTGCGGAGCGCGGGGATTCGCGGCGCCCGCCGCGGGGGCAAAAAGGAAGGACAACCTGCGGTTTTCCTTCCTCTTTGAACTCCTGCCTTTCCCTTGTTAAATAGTCTGGCGCAGACCAGAGACCGGCGACCGCTCCGAGAAGGGGAACGGCAGAGGATTTTTCCTTTCGCCTGGACGCGCTTTGCGCGCCATGTATCCGCATATTCGCAGTGTCAGATACCATAATGCTACACATACGGGCTACTCTGCGTAGCGTGCGGCATGACAGTGCCGCACAATGCGTCAGCGCGTTATTACAGACGGCATCTGCGAAGATAAATGGTATCGAACGCATAATCCGCAGATGCCGTGCGTTGCAACGTGCAAAAGGGTTGCGCGACACTGTTATCCCCCAGGGGACCTTCTCTTGCCCTTTCGGGCAATTCACCTTGTGTCGCGCCTGCGTTGACCCTCCGACCTGTGTAGCAGTATGGTATCTGACACTGCGAATATGTTGAGAAAGACACGGTAGTAAAAAACCTCTGCCGTTCCCTTATTTCGAAGCGGTCACATGTGGGTAATCTGCGCCAAGCTATCTAAGGGAAAAGGGGAGATTCACAAGAGGGTGGAAAACCGCAGGTTGTCTACCCTCTTGTGCGCCCGCGCGGCGTCAGCGCAGTTCCGTTCGCCTCGCAGGCGAAATCACCTCAAAAAAAGAAAATCTCAAAAAAATTAAGAAATTTTGAAAAAAACACTTGCGCGATACACCCGGTGTAGTGTATACTAATTACAGTTGCGCAAATGCGTAACCGAATTGCCGCGCAAAGGAGTTTCTCCTGCGCACGCCCATTGGCCATCAACCGGATTTTCCCGGCGTGGTCCCTGGTGCGGTCCAAAAACGGCCGACCTGCCGTTATACCGGGTAATCAAGCAATTTGACTGCAAAACAGGCTAAAACTGCGTAAAAATCAGCACTTTTTCCGATTGCAGCCATTGGTTTCTCGTGCTATAATTAACGCTGGTCTGGTTGAGTACTGGACCGGCGATTTTTTATCCCCGCCGCTGTCCGTGGAAGGGCCACGAACAGTGTAAAGAAAAGTGGAGGGCAAACAGACAAATCAGAACCGGATTAACCCACCGGCGCTCGATTGCTGCACTACCCCCAAACTTCTTATATTAAAGGAGAGCATTTTATGCAGATCACTGATCCTATCGCGGATATGCTGACTCGTATCCGCAACGCTGGCAATGCTCGTCATGCCAGTGTGGATGTACCCGCATCCAAGATGAAGAAGGCTATTGCCCAGATCCTGCTCGACGAAGGCTACATCAAGTCTTTCGAGGTTGTAGAGGGCAACACCCAGGGCATTATCCGCATCGCACTGAAGTACGTTGATAACCGCCAGAAGGCTATCACCGGCATCAAGCGTGTGTCCAAGCCGGGCCTGCGTGTATACGCTGGCGCACAGGAGCTGCCGAAGGTACTCCGCGGACTTGGTATTGCCATCGTTTCCACTTCCAGAGGCGTCATGACCGACAAGAAGGCTCGCGAGCTGAACGTCGGCGGTGAAGTTCTCGCATTTGTATGGTAAGGGAGGTATAAACAATGTCTCGTATTGGTAGAATGCCGATTGCCATCCCGGCCGGCGTTGAAGTCAAGATTGACGGCAGCGTTGTTACCGTGAAGGGCGCTAAGGCAACCCTTACCCGCGAATTTCATCCGAACATGACCATCGCGGTAGAGGGCAACGAAATCCTCGTAACCCGTCCGAACGACGACAAGCACAACCGCGCACTGCACGGCCTCACCCGCAGCCTGGTTCACAACATGGTTGTTGGTGTTACCGAAGGCTTCAAGAAGGAGCTGAGCGTTCAGGGCGTTGGTTACCGTGTCGCTAAGCAGGGCAAGGATCTGGTTATGAACCTCGGCTACTCGCATCAGGTTACCATGAGCGAGGTAGAGGGCATCACGATCGACGTTCCGAACCCGAACACGATCATCATCTCCGGTCCTGACAAGCAGAAGGTTGGCCAGTTTGCAGCGGAAGTCCGCGAGAAGCGTCCGCCGGAACCCTATAAGGGCAAGGGCATTCGCTACGCTGATGAGTATGTCCGCCGCAAGGAAGGCAAGACCGGCGCTAAGAAGAAGTAAGGAAAGGAGAGGCGAAAATAAATGGTTTCGAAGAAGGATTCCAACAAGGCGCGCCTTCAGCGCCACAAGCGCGTACGCGCTAAGATCAGCGGCACCGCTGAGCGTCCCCGTCTGGACGTATTCCGTTCTGCAAAGAACATCTATGCACAGGTTATTGACGATGTAGCCGGTGTAACCCTCGTATCCGCCTCGACTGCAGAGAAGAGCTTTACCGAGTACGGCGGCAACAAGGAAGCAGCCAAGAAGATTGGTCAGATCGTTGCCGAGCGCTGCAAGGCTAAGGGCATTGAGACTGTCGTGTTTGACCGCGGCGGCTATGTGTTCCACGGCCGCGTGAAGGAGCTCGCAGATGGCGCCCGTGAGGGCGGCCTGCAGTTTTAATCGGGAGGAGGTAAAACATGGCTCAGTTTAACAGAAACGATAAGCGTGAGGACGAGTTCTCCGAGAACGTTGTAGCGCTCAACCGCGTTGCCAAGACCGTTAAGGGCGGCCGAATCTTCAAGTTCGCAGCTCTGGTCGTTGTAGGCGACGGCAAGGGTACTGTCGGTTTCGGCCTCGGTAAGGCTTCCGAGGTTCCGGACGCTATCCGCAAGGGCATCGAGGACGCCAAGAAGAACCTCGTTAAGATTTCTCTGAAGGGCACCACCATCCCGCACGAGGTTATCGGCGAGTTCGGTGCAGGCCGCGGTCTGCTCAAGCCTGCTGCTCCCGGTACCGGCGTTATCGCCGGCGGCGCTGTTCGTGCAGTAGTTGAGGCTGCCGGCATCAAGGACATCCGTACCAAGTGCCTGCGTTCCAACAACCCGCAGAACGTTGTTACCGCAACGATGGAAGGCCTGAAGAGCCTGCGCGACGCAGCTCAGGTAGCTGCTGTACGCGGCAAAGCCGTAGAAGAACTGTAAGAAAGGGGTAACTGACAATGGCTAACATGAAGATTACCCTGAAAAAGAGCCTGGCTGGTCGCTTGGAGAAGCACATCGCAACGGCTCATTCTTTGGGGCTTAAGAAGATCAATGACGTAACCGTTCAGCCGGACAACGCGCAGACGCGCGGCAAGGTAAAGCAGATCGGTTACCTGCTCGAAATCGTAGAGGAGGCGTAACCCATGAAGCTGCATGAATTGACGCCTGCCGCAGGCGCTACCAAGCCGGCATACCGTAAGGGCCGCGGCGCTGGTTCCGGCAATGGCAAGACCGCAGGTCGCGGTCACAAGGGCCAGTGGGCCCGTTCCGGCGGCGGTGTCCGTCCGGGCTTTGAAGGCGGCCAGATGCCTCTGGCACGTCGTCTGCCGAAGCGTGGTTTCCACAACATTTTCGGCACCACTTACGCACCGGTCAATGTTTCCGCACTGGAGAAGTTTGAAGACGGCGCTGAGGTAACTGCAGAGATCCTCTGCAATGCCGGCATCGTTAAGAATGCTCTCGACGGCATCAAGATCCTCGGCACCGGCACGCTGACCAAGAAGCTGACCGTTAAGGCGGCTGCTTTCTCGGCTTCCGCAAAGGAGAAGATCGAAGCCGCAGGCGGAAAGGCCGAGGTGGTTTAAGGTGTTTCAAACCCTTAAAAACGCCTGGTCTATGCCCGAACTGCGCAAGAAGATGCTGTACACTCTGTTCATCATCCTGATCTTCCGCTTTGGTTCGTGCATTCCGGTTCCGTTTATTGATACCACGCTCCTGTCTCAGTACTTTGAGCAGGCATCGGTAAACGGTTCGATGCTTGGTTATCTGGATATGTTCACCGGCGGTGGTCTGTCTCGTGCGACCATCTTCGCAATGTCCATCACCCCGTATATCAACGCATCCATCATCCTTCAGCTGCTGACTGTTGCCATCCCCGCTCTTGAGCGCATGGTAAAGGACGGCGGTGAGGAAGGCCGTGAGAAGATTGCAAGCTGGACCCGTTACCTCGGCGTTCTGCTCGGTCTGCTTCAGGGTCTGTCATACTACGCACTGCTCCGCAACGGTTTCGGCGGCAAGACTATGCTGTCCAACACCGGCGCGCTTGCAGCCGTAACCATTATCGTAACTTTCACCGCAGGCACCGCGCTGATTATGTGGATGGGCGAGCATATCACCCAGAAGGGTATCGGCAACGGCATTTCGATCATCCTGTTCGCAGGTATCGTTTCCCGCGGTCCGTCGCTCATGCGTACGCTGGCTAACCTGTTCCAGACCGGCACGAGCGGCATCGTTTCCGGCATTGTAATGATTATCGTCGGTCTTGCGATCGTTGTATTCATCGTTTATATGTCGAACGCAGAGCGCCGCATCCCGGTTCAGTACGCAAAGCGCGTAGTTGGCCGCAAGATGTACGGCGGTCAGTCCACCCACCTGCCGATTAAGGTCAATGCGTCCGGCGTTATGCCGATCATCTTCGCATCGTCCATCCTGTCTCTGCCGCAGACCATTTCGATGTTCTGGCAGCCGGAGAGCGGCTCGGTTGGTGCGCACATTCTTAACCTGTTCTCTCAGACCAGCGTGTTCTACATTGTACTGTACGCACTGCTGATCCTCGCATTTGCATACTTCTATGCATCCATCCAGTTCAACCCGATCGAGATCGCCAACAACCTGAAGAAGAACGGCGGCTTCATCCCGGGCTTCCGTCCCGGCAAGCCGACCAGCGACTTCATCACCAAGGCACTCGGCAAGGTCACCTTCGTTGGTGCGCTGTTCCTCGCTGTTGTAGCACTGCTCCCGCTGATCGTAGGCGCAGTAAACTCCAGCCTGAGAAACGTAGCACTGGGCGGCACCTCGGTTATCATCGTAGTAGGCGTTGCGCTTGATACGGTGAAGCAGATGGAAGCACAGATGCTGATGCGTCATCATAAGGGATTCCTGGAATAATTCTGGAGGCTGTGTTCAAATGAATTTAATTCTGCTGGGCGCTCCGGGCGCCGGTAAGGGCACGCTTGCTTCTTACCTGATCGAGCAGATGGGTGTACCGAGCATTTCCACCGGTAACATCCTGCGCGAAGCGATTAAGAACAATACTCCGCTCGGCCAGTCCGCTAAGGAGTATATGGATGCCGGCAAGCTGGTACCTGATGAAGTGGTTATCGGCATGCTGAAGGAGCGTATCGCTAAGCGCGACTGCAAGAGCGGTTTCATCCTCGACGGTTTTCCGCGTACGATTCCGCAGGCGGAAGCACTCGACGAGATTGCTCACATCGACTGCGCTCTGTCCCTTGAAGTTGCAGACGACGTCATCGAAAAGCGCATGACCGGCCGCCGTGTCTGCCTGCGCTGCGGTGCAACCTATCACGTTGAGGCAAATCCGCCGCGCGTGAAGGACGTCTGCGACATCTGCGGCGATAAGCTGGTCATCCGCAGCGATGATCAGGCTGAGGTCGTTCGTCATCGTCTTGAAACCTACCATGAGCAGACTGAGCCGCTCAAGGGCTACTATGAAGCCCAGGGCAAGCTCAAGAGCATCGATGGTGCGCAGGGCATCACCGCTACCGAAAAGTTTGCAGTAGAGGCACTGGGTCTGTAATATGATTCATATCAAGACAGAAAAAGAGCTTGAAAAAATGCGTGTTGCCGGCCGCCTTACCGCTATTGCGCGTAAGGCGGCGGCAGACGCCGTAAAGCCGGGTGTTACCACCTGGGAGATCGACCGCATCGTCCGCAAGACGATTGAGGATGCCGGCGCCAAGCCGTCCTTCCTCGGCTACGGCGGCTTCCCGGGCAGCGCCTGCGTATCGCTGAATGACCAGGTCATCCACGGTATTCCTTCCAAGCATGCAGTTGTCAAGGAAGGCGATATCGTTAAGGTTGACGTTGGTGCGTACATCGGCGGTTTCCACGGCGACTGCGCCTGCACGGTTCCGTGCGGTGAAGTAAGCGAAGAGGCAAAAAAGCTGATCGCTGTAACACGTCAGAGCTTCTTTGAAGGCATTAAATTTGCCCGTGAGGGCTACCGCGTATCGGATATCGGCGCAGCCGTTCAGGCTTACGTCGAGGCCAACGGCTTTTCTGTCGTGCGCGACTACGTCGGTCACGGCGTAGGCGCTGCGCTGCATGAGAGCCCGGAGGTTCCGAACTACGGCAAACCGGGCCACGGCATTCGCCTGCAGCGCGGTATGGTCATCGCGGTAGAGCCGATGGTCAATGTGGGTGTTTACACGGTCAAGGTCCTGCCGGATGGCTGGACGGTTAAGACCAGGGACGGCAAGCTGTCCGCTCACTACGAAAACACCATCGCTATTACGGATGGAGAGCCGGAGATTCTTACGAATATCGACGGCGAAGTGCTGTAATGGCAGAGATTCGTACCGCCGACATTGTGCTGTCGCTGACCGGAAGGGACAGAGGACAGCTGATGCTGGTCGTCGCAGAAGAGGGGGATTTTCTTCTGCTGGCGAACGGACGTGCGCGCCGGGCCGAAAACCCGAAGCGTAAGCGCCGCAAGCATGTGAGCCTGCAGGGCCCATGCGACGAGCGCACACGGCTTAAGCTGCAAAGCGAAAGCCGGCTGACAAACAGCGAGATCCGCAAGGCGCTCGCCCTCTGGACAGGGGACGAGAACGCAAATTGACCGAGGAGGATAAACCACAATGGCAAAAGATGATGTGATTGAGCTCGAGGGTACCGTCGTAGAGGCGCTGCCCAATGCAATGTTTCAGGTAGAGCTTCCCAACGGCCATAAGATTCTGGCGCATATCTCGGGCAAGCTCCGCATGAACTTTATCCGCATTCTTCCCGGCGACAAGGTCACCGTTCAGATGTCGCCTTACGACCTGACCCGCGGTCGTATCACTTGGCGTTCCAAGTAAGATAAAAAGCGGGCGGAGGTACGCATGTGACCTGCGCGCCAGTGGTCGCCGGACAGGTTTCCGGTGTCCCATCCCACCAAAAATTTGATGGAGGTAAAATAACATGAAGGTAAGACCGTCTGTAAAGCCGATCTGCGAGAAGTGCAAGATCATTCGCCGTAAGGGCAAGGTTATGGTTATCTGCCAGAACCCGAAGCACAAGCAGAAGCAGGGCTAAGAAGCGCCTGTGGCGCTTTATAGGGGACTTCAAAAGTCCCCTATATACAAAAACAAGTTCCTGACGAAACTTGCTTTTGATACCCGAACGACGCGATCCAAGATTGCTGAGTCAAGGTATAAAAACCCACGCACATGTCGCGGGTTTTTATGATGACTGCAAGCAGTCATCAATAAATGCGCACCCAGGGGTGCGGATCATGGTTTACGCGAGCACGACAAGCACGCACGGCGAGTGCGGCGCTGCAGGAGCGGAGGCGGCTCCTATACTGTGTTTGCAAACACGCCTCAGTGTGTAACTATGGAGGTTATAATAGTATGGCACGTATTGCCGGTGTTGACCTTCCCCGCGAGAAGCGCGTGGAGATCGGCCTGACCTACGTTTTCGGCATTGGCCGCAAAACGTCCAACGAGATCCTTGCTAAGACCGGTATCAATCCGGATACCCGTGTTAAGGACCTGACCGAAGAAGAGGCTGCTAAGCTGCGTGAAGTCATCGAGCGCGACTACAACGTCGAGGGTGACCTGCGCCGTGAGATCGGCCTGAATATCAAGCGTCTGGTTGAGATTGGATGCTACCGCGGCCTGCGCCATCGCCGCGGCCTGCCGGTTCGCGGTCAGCGCACCAAGACCAATGCTCGTACCCGCAAGGGCCCGAAGAAGACCATTGCGAACAAGAAGAAGTAAGGAGGGGAACGTATAAATGGCTAAGGTACAGAAGAAGGGCGCTGCGACCCGTACTCGTCGTCGTGAGCGCAAGAACATTGAAAAGGGCGCGGCACATATCCGTTCCTCTTTCAACAACACGATCGTTACCATTACCGACCTGAACGGTAACGCTATTTCCTGGGCTTCCTCCGGCGAAATGGGCTTCCGCGGTTCGCGTAAGTCCACTCCGTTCGCTGCTCAGACTGCGGCTGAAACCGCTGCTGCTGCTGCAATGGAGCACGGTCTGAAGACTGTTGAAGTATACGTTAAGGGCCCGGGTTCCGGCCGTGAGGCTGCAATCCGTGCACTGCAGGCCGCTGGCCTCGAGGTTACCATGATCAAGGACGTAACCCCGATCCCGCACAACGGCTGCCGTCCGCCCAAGCGTCGTCGAGTTTAATAGAGGAGGAACCAATAAATGGCTAAGAATACCCAGCCCGTTCTCAAGCGCTGCAAGACGCTTGGTCTTTCCCCTGCGGTACTTGGTTACTCCAAGTCCACGAAGCGTCAGCCCAAGCAGAGCCGCCGCAAGCAGTCCGAGTACGGCATGCAGCTGAACGAAAAGCAGAAGGTAAAATTCATCTACGGCGTACTCGAGAAGCAGTTCCATGCTTACTACGAGAAGGCTGAGCGCAAGCAGGGCATCACCGGTGAGATCCTGCTGCAGGAGCTCGAGCGCCGTCTGGACAACGTAGTTTTCCGCATGGGCTTTGCTAACACCCGCCGTGAGGCTCGTCAGCTGGTTAACCATGCACACTTCACCGTAAACGGCAAGCGCGTTAACATTCCGTCTTACCAGGTTAAGCCGGGCGACGTAGTTGCAGTTTCCGAGAAGTCCCGTTCTACCACCAAGTTCAAGTCTCTGCTGGAAGAGAACGGCAAGAAGGCTTGCCCGAAGTGGATCGAGAAGGCTAACGATTCCTTCGAGGGCAAGATCGTTGCGATGCCTGCACGCGACGACATCGACTATGATGTTGCCGAGCACCTCATCGTCGAGCTGTACTCGAAATAATAGACCCTCGCTTTTGGAACAGGCGCGGCGTCTGCTTCGCCTGTTCTATCTTAAGTTTCCAACCAACGTGAAGGAGGGTACCACATGATCGAAATCGAAAAACCGCGTATTGACTGTGAACAGCTCGCGGAGGACGGTTCCTACGGCAAGTTCGTCGTAGAGCCTCTTGAGCGCGGCTACGGCACCACGCTGGGCAACTCTCTGCGCCGCATCCTGCTGTCGTCTCTGCCTGGCACGGCAGCGTCCAGCATCAAGATCGCTGGTGTGCAGCACGAGTTTTCTACGATTCCGGGCGTTAAGGAAGACGTTACCGAAATCGTGCTGAATGTTAAGGGCATTATTGCCAAGCTGCATTGTGATGGTCCCAAGACGGTCTACATCGAGGCCGCCGGCGAGGGCGAGGTCAAGGCTGGCGATATCCACGCAGACGGCGAGGTTGAGATCCTCAACCCGGATCTGCACATCGCTACCCTGATGAGCGACGCGCGTCTGTCCATGGAGATCACGATGACTTCCGGCCGCGGCTATGTTCCGGCTGAGAAGAACAAGCAGCATCAGACCTCCATCGGCGTCATTCCGGTGGATTCGATCTACACGCCGGTTTACAAGGTAAACTACACGGTTGAAAACACCCGTGTACGCGACCTGACCGACTATGACAAGCTGACGCTCGAGGTATGGACCGATGCAACCATCAACGCACGCGATGCGGTTTCGCTCGGTGCAAAGGTTCTGCGCGACCACCTCGATCTGTTCGTAGACCTGTCCGAGGAAATCGGCTCCAAGTCCACCGTTGTTGAAAAGGCTGAAGCGCAGCACGATAAGGTGCTTGAAATGACCATTGAGGAGCTTGACTTCTCCGTGCGTTCGTTCAACTGCCTCAAGCGCGCAGGCATCAACACGGTTGAGGACCTCATCAACACCTCCGAGGAGGACATGATGAAGGTTCGTAACCTGGGCCGCAAGTCCCTGGAAGAGGTTATCGGCAAGCTGGAGGCTATGGGTCTCCACTTGGCGAAGTCGGAAGAGTAATCTTCGGACACTGTAACTTGAACTGCTGCGGCGGTACGATTACCGCGCCGCCGCTTTACTTTAATTTGGAGGTAAACTCACATGGCTAACAATCGCAAGCTCGGCCGTGCTACGGATCACCGTATGGCTATGCTGCGTGCGCTGGTAACCTACCTGCTGGAGAACGGCAAGGTTGAGACCACGCTCGCTCGTGCCAAGGAAGTAGGCCCGCTGACTGAGAAGATGATCACCTTGGGCAAGAAGAACACCCTGGCATCCCGCCGTCAGGCTATGGCTTTCGTAACCAAGGAAGCTGTTGTTGCTAAGCTGTTCTCTGAGATCGCTCCGGAGTACGCTAACCGCAACGGTGGCTACACCCGCATCATCAAGACCGGCCCGCGTCGTGGCGACGCAGCTGAAATGGCGATCATCGAGCTGGTTAAGTAAGTTAAATTTTAACTTCTGACGACTCGATCTGTTCCAAAACAGAAAAATGATCCTAAAAAGGTTATCCAGTAGCGTGCTTATTGGATAACCTTTTTCTTTTTGCCTTTTTGGGATACCTATGATACTATGTAGGTAGAACGTAAATTGTCTGATTGAAAATGGGAACGTTGAAGGAGGGCTGAAAGATGTTTGCAATGTTTGATATATTGAGTTTCATCGTCCCCATCATGTTTATTGTCGTATTTGGCATCATCATTTTTTCCATCATACAGGGGATAAGCACATGGCATAAGAACAATAATTCGCCCAGATTGACCGTACCGGCGGTGATCGTTGCAAAGCGGACAGATGTCTCGCATCACCGGCATGCCAATGCAGGCGACATGAGCGGAGCGCATGGCTTCCACACAACGTCGAGCACGACCTATTATGTCACGTTTCAGGTGGAAAGCGGAGACCGGATGGAATTCCATGTTTCAGGCTTGGAATACGGTATGCTCGCAGAGGGCGATACCGGCAAACTGACCTTTCAGGGGACGCGGTATCTGTCGTTTGAGCGATAGTTTTTATTCGGAAGGGGCTTGCGTACGCCGGAAAATATTCAAATGATTTGTCTGGTGCGGCTGATCGTTGTGGAGCAGCAGACACGCATGAAAGGCACCGGTTCGCGTACACACATGATGGTTTCGCTCGGTGCGGCACTGATGACGCTGGTCTCCTTGTATGGTTTTCTGCCTATCGTGGGAGCAGCCGGTATTACGGCAACTGCCCTCATGCTGATTGCGCAGGTGCTGCTGCGCGGTGTCGAGCGGCGCGAAAAAATGCAGGTTACCGAGCTTGCGGTTGGTCTGACAGACGGCAAAGGCGATCTTGTGCGCCTGTATGACTGGCTGGCACAGAGGAAAATCACCGTGCGAGAGATCAATCTCAAGCGTCAGGAGGGCAATTCGGTAAAAATCGTGCTGTACATTGCCATGTCGCGGCATTTCGATAAAGCGGATTTCCTGCGGCTACAGGAGGATATCCCGGGTGTGCAGTCGGTTGAGATATAAAAGGAATAGCAAAGCCGTTCGGCAGAAATGCCGAACGGCTTTTGTGCTGAATGAATAATATGATGTTGAAAAATCAGGATTTATTTGGTATACTGTAACAAACAAATATAGGGAGGTCCCGCTATGAAAAAGAGAATCCCCGCAATCATCCTGATGTTTGCCCTGTTTTTGACCACATCCTATGCGGCAAACACCTATCGCAAGACGATCACCGTCACGTCCGGCGTCAATGTGGAATTCAATAACGAAGCGATCGACATGACAGACGCCAACGGTAAAGCGGTCGAGGCGTTTATCTACAACGGCACGACCTATGTGCCGATTCGTGCGGTGTCGAATGCGTTCGGCGCGGATATCGGCTATGACCGCAATACGCAGACGATTTCGATTTATGATGATTTTTCTGAAGTATGCGCGGTTGCACATGAAATGAGTAGTATTCTTTCGGATTATTATAACATTGTGTTAATGGAACTGACTGGTGTGGCAAATAAAAGTGTCGCAACCAGTATGAAAGATACAGTTGCGGAATTAGACACACGAATTGATAACATGTATGATACATTTATATATCTTACTTCGGAAGATGGAAGTAATACGAATTTTGATCTTTTGAGTGAGTCGATTAACAAATACCATACGGCTATTATGTCTTGTCTGGCAGCTACACAGTCTTATGAGACGTTTATTGGTAACCAGAATGATTATAATGCTAAGAAATTCATTGACAAATTCCATGTTGTAGTTGATGATTATGCTGCAGCGCAAACGGCAATTTCTGATCTATTCGAAGAATATTCATTGTGGAGAGATTTGGGTTTCTAAAGTGATGTATATATGAAAGGTAGGAAGAGATTATGTACCTGAAAGCAACCTTAGTCACCATTGCAGGCTGGTTTATTGGAATGGTGTTAGATGCAAACATCGATTTCGGAGACCCGATGGGTTTCCTCAGTCTGCGCATCCTGTTTCCCATCTTAGCCATGGGACTGTGCATTCTGCACGAGCTGAGATGCGGCAGCAGCCGCTAACCCGCAAAATTTGCGGTTCACACGCCTAAATTTGTGCATTTTCACGGTAAAAACGGATATTTTTATTGCAAAAACGCTTGCAATGAAAGGCAATGCGTGATATACTATCAGTGTAAGATGATAAGTAACCGTAAGGAGTGGCCAAGTGCCACTCCTTACGCTTTGCTCGGAGAAAATTTTTCAGTAAGGAGGGACGGCTTTGCAGGCAAAGCAGATCGTAGCCCGCGTAGAGGAACTGGTAAAGCCTTTGTGTGAACAGGCTGGTGTTTCCCTGTGGGATGTGGAGTTTGAAAAAGAGGGCGGACAGTACATGCTGACCGTCACCGTGGATCGACCGGAGGGCGTCAACATTGACCAGTGCGAGCAGGTTTCGCGCGCGCTTGATCCCATGCTGGATGAAAAGGAATTTGACGATATGCCGTCCTATACGCTGTGCGTTTCCTCGGCCGGTATGTCGCGCCGCCTCAAGCGTCCGGAGCATTTCCAGGCGTTCATGGGTCAGACCGTCGAAGTAGGCTTCTACAAGCCGATGAACGGCATGAAGCAGATCGAGGGCACACTCGTTGGCTATGACAACGGTGCCGTAACGCTGGAAGTGAACGGCGAGCAGACCGTATACGAACCCAAAGACATTGCCGCAGTTCGACTGGCGGTAGAGATATAAGAAGGAGCTGAATAGGAAAAAATGGTTAACGCAGAATTTTTTGACGCGCTGGAACAGCTGGAAAAGGAAAAAGGCATTCCGGTAGACTATATGCTCGACCGTGTAGGTCAGGCGCTGATCACCGCCTACAAGCGCGATAACGACGGCATGACTGACAATGTTTACGTTGAGCCGGACCGCGACAAGAAGACCATTCACATGTTTGTCCGCAAGACGGTTGTCAAGGCGGAGGATCTGTACGAGCCGTACGAGGAGATCACTCTCGAGGAGGCTGCCGAGTACAAGAATAACCCGATGGTAGGCGATATCATTGATATCGACATCCCGACCAAGTCCTTCGGCCGCATTGCTGCCCAGACTGCAAAGCAGGTTATCATTCAGGGCATCCGCGAGGCAGAGCGCGGCATGGTTATCTCTGAGTTCGAGAGCAAGGAGCACGAGATCCTGAACGGCGTGGTTGCCCGCATCGACCCGCGCTCCGGCACCGCTTATCTGGATGTTGTTTCCGGCGGCGAGAAGAGCGAGGCCGTTCTGGCTGCTTCCGAGCAGGTGCGCGGTGAGGTTCTGACTGAGGGTCAGCGCCTGAAGGTTTACCTCATCGAGGTTCGCCGCGGCACCCGCGGCCCGCAGGTCGTTGTTTCCCGCACCCACCCGGGTCTGGTTAAGCGTCTGTTTGAGCTGGAGGTACCGGAAATTCACTCCGGTATCGTCGAGGTCAAGTCCATCGCGCGTGAGGCAGGCAACCGCACCAAGATCGCTGTTGTTTCTCACGATGAGAACGTCGATCCGATCGGCGCTTGTGTCGGCACCCGCGGTGCGCGTGTTGCCAACATCACCGGCGAGCTGAACGGCGAGAAGATCGACATCATCAAGTGGAACGAGGATATGGCGCAGTTCGTTTCTGCGGCACTCGCTCCGGCTGATGTTATCAATGCCACCATGCAGGCGGACAACAAGTCCTGCCGTGTTATCGTTCCGGACGATCAGCTGTCGCTTGCTATCGGCAAGGAAGGCCAGAACGCGCGTCTGGCTGCCAAGCTGACCGGCTGCAAGATCGATATCGCTCCTGAGTCTCAGGGCGAATAAGCAAGCGGAGGTGCGGCAGAATATGGTACAGAAGAAGATTCCCATGCGGCAGTGCCTCGGCTGCCGTGAAATGTTCCCGAAACGGGAGCTGATCCGCGTGGTGCGTTCGCCGGAGGGCGAGCTTTCGCTGGATTTCAAGGGCAAGGCACCCGGCCGCGGCGCATATCTGTGCGGCAAGCCGGAATGTCTGAAAAAGGCCCGCAAGAGCCGTGCGATCGAGCGCGCGCTCAGTGTAGAGGTGCCCGAGTCGGTTTACGATCAGCTCGAGCAGCAGATGGAACAGGAGGGTGCAAATGGCAACTGATCCGGTTCTGAGAATGCTCGGTCTGGCACGCCGTGCCGGCAAGCTGGCCTACGGCGACGAGCTGGTGCGCGAGGCGTGCTTCGACCACAAGACCCGCTGTGTGTTCATTGCGGGTGACGCAGGCGCAAATGCAGCGAAAAAAGCCGCATTTTACGCCGATAAGGCCAATGTGCCGTGCGTAACGCTGCCGCACGGCAAGCTGGAACTCGGCAGCGCGATCGGCAAGGCAGGCTGCGCGATGTGCGCGGTAGCGGACATC
>OGSS01001190.1_pt1 | contig 18481 bp, 18 predicted proteins | sample 1553591 | NCBI WGS metagenome assembly OGSS01 (sample SAMEA2580061, study PRJEB22360) | human gut metagenome | biome: human gut; feature: human-associated habitat; material: faeces | place: Denmark | collected 2008/2010
CACAGTCAAAGAGCTGGTAGAAGAAGTGGATATCAATCGTTCCACATTTTACCTCCATTTTAAAGACATTCAGGACCTTTTGAGAGAAATCGAAGAGAATATGGAAGCGCAGATCAAAAGAGCGATCGAAGAGCATCCGATCGTATCCGGCAATGAAAATGCGTTTTATTTTATAGAAGATATGTTTCGTGTATTAGATGAAGAGCGGGAGATCAGTAAAGCGCTGATCGGTCCCAACGGAGATATGGGATTTATCCACCGCATTGAGCGGATCATCAAAGAGAACAGCAGGGGGACGCTGGAGAAGATGTTTCCGGGTAAGAAAGAGGATCTCAAATATTTTTACGCGTTTTGTCTGAGCGGATGTCTTGGGCTTGTGAAAGTGTGGCTCAATGAAGGGGAAGAAAAATCACCGGAAGAAATGGCACAGATGACATTTAATATGATCGCAAATGCGAAGGATGCGTTCTGTCAGACAGCATCGGATTTTCTTGACAAGTAAATGTGATATCACGTAAGATAAACGTTGAATAAGTGAGAGAGGATGAGAGAGATGAAGAGAGAAAAATTTGGCTCAAGGCTTGGATTTATCCTGATTTCAGCAGGATGTGCCATCGGGCTTGGAAATGTATGGAGATTTCCATATATTACCGGACAATACGGGGGTGCGGCATTTGTGCTGATCTACCTGTTTTTCCTGTTAACACTGGGACTTCCGATCATGGTCATGGAGTTCTCGGTAGGGCGTGCGAGTCAGGCAAGTATTGCGCTTTCCTTTGATAAGCTGGAACCAGAGGGGACCAGGTGGCACTGGTATAAATATTTCGGGATGGCAGGAAATTATCTGCTGATGATGTTTTATACCATGGTAACAGGCTGGATGATGTATTATGCGTGGCTTGCCGTATCAGGGCAGCTTGAGGCAAACAGTAAGGTGCAGAGTACGACAGAACAGTTTGCAGATATGCTGGCCAATCCGGGTACCATGATTTTATGGACAGTGATTGCAATTGCGATTGCGTTTGGCATTTGTGCGTTAGGATTGCAAAACGGTGTGGAAAAGGTGACGAAGGTCATGATGCTGCTGCTCATAACATTGATGATTGTACTGGCAGTCAACTCTGTTATGCGGGATACAACAGGTGAAGGTCTGCGTTTTTATCTGATACCGGATATTGAAAGAGCCGGTCAGAAGGGCTGGGGAAATGTAATTTTTGCGGCGATGACTCATGCATTTTTTACACTGAGTGTCGGCATGGGTTCGATGAGTATTTTCGGCAGTTATCTGGAAAAAGACCACAAGATTACAGGTGAAGCGTTAAATGTCGTGATTTTGGATACTTTGATTGCGATTATTGCGGGCATTATCATTATTCCATCCTGCTTTGCTTACGGAATTCAGCCGGATGCGGGACCGTCACTGTTATTTATCACACTGCCGAATGTATTCCGTCATATGCCGGGCGGCAGGGTATGGGAAACGCTGTTTTTCATATTTATGACATTTGCGGCACTGTCAACAGTTATTGCCGTATTTGAAAATATTATTGCGATTACCATGGAAATCTGGAACATCGAAAGAAAAAGGGCAGTTAAAACCAACATGGTGATGCTGATGCTGCTTTCAATGCCTGCGGTTTTAGGATATAACCTGTTGTCGGGAATCCAGCCGATGGGCGCAGGCACAACGATTATGGATTTGGAAGATTTTTTGGTATCTTACAACATTTTGCCGCTTGGCGGACTGGTCTTTGTCCTGTTTTGTACAAAGAAAAACGGCTGGGGCTTTGAAAATTTCAGAAAAGAAGTCAATACCGGTGTGGGCTTTGCACTGCCGGGCTGGATTCGCGGATATATGAGTTATGTACTGCCGCTGATTATTATTTTAGTTTATCTGAAAGGCTATTATGATATGTTTAGCAGTCGTGAACCTGCGGTATTCTTATTCTGGATGCTGGTGGCAGTTGCATTTTTACTGCTGGTTATCAGCTTCTCGCTAAGAGCCGGAAAGCGTGCGGGACAGAAAAAACAGGCATAAATATATATTGGATATTTGTGTTATAATAAAATGCCGGGGATTAAAGTCCCCGGCTATGATACAGGAGGAATAAGGTAAAATGAGTGAAGCATGTACACATGACTGTGGAAACTGTAGTTCAGACTGTGGAGAACGTACAGCACCGCAGAGTTTAAATAATGCCAATAATAAAGGTGTAAAAAAGGTGATTGCGGTTGTCAGCGGAAAGGGCGGTGTCGGTAAATCGTTAGTGACATCGATGCTGGCAGTCAGCGCGGCAAAGAAGGGCTTAAAGACGGCGATTCTCGATGCGGATATTACAGGTCCGTCTATTCCGAAGTCTTTCGGCGTGCATGAAAAGGCAACCTGCGATGAGGCGGGAACGGTGATGTATCCGCCGGTTACAAAATCCGGCATTAAGCTGATGTCGTTAAATCTTCTGGTTGAAAATGAAACAGACCCGGTTATCTGGAGAGGACCGGTCATTGCAAGTGCCGTTAAGCAGTTCTGGGAAGAAGTTGACTGGGGCGATGTGGACTGTATGTTTGTAGACTGCCCGCCGGGAACAGGTGATGTGCCGCTGACGATTTTCCAGTCCCTGCCGGTGGACGGAATAGTTGTAGTGACATCTCCGCAGGAGCTGGTATCCATGATTGTCGATAAGGCAGTGAAAATGGCACAGATGATGGATATTCCGGTACTGGGCATTGTTGAAAATATGTCTTATTTTAAATGTCCGGACTGCGGCAATGTGCATTACATTTACGGAAAGAGCCATGTGGACGAAAAGGCTGCTGAGCATGGCATTGACACGGTTGCCAAGCTGCCGATGGACCCACAGGTAGCCGCAAAGGTAGATGCAGGCTGTGCAGAGGACTTGGACGTATCCGAGCTGTCAGCCATTGCACAGAAAATTGAAGATATTCAGAAGTAATAAAAATGAAATGTGAAGCGGCGGAAGACCGAAACAGATCGGAAGTTGTGGAGAAATTTCCTGAACTTTCCTTATCGGAATGACTGCTGTAACACTGCGGAAAAAGAGTGGATATAATCTTTGCTGTATCCTTTTCTCACTTTCCCGTCTGGAAACTCGCCACCGAATGTAAGCAGGTCGAGAAATGCCTGTAAATGTTCGGCGGTAACTGTTTTCAGTTTGCGTTCTGCAGTCGGGTGCTTTTTGATACAGCGGATTGCACCAAGATAATTTTCCACTGTACCATTGCTGAGTGTCCCGGTTTTTAGTTCTTCTTCTGCCCACATGTCCAAAAGTTCACCTACGGTAAGGTTATCTGCTTTTGCAACAAATTTATTATCTTCATAATCTTCCAGTGCCTTGCGGAGAAGTTTTTCCGTCTCACTTTTGCTTTCGGTTCCGGCATATTCTTTCTGAACCATTTTGCCGCTTGCGTCCTCTACATAGAAGCGGTAGTACCATTTCTTTCCTTTCTTTCTAACAGATCCTTTTGACAAATGTGTAAAATGGAACGCTACATTGAATGCTGTGCAAAAGTCACCTCGAAAATCGTTCCCCCAGTCTTGCCTGATTTGATACAAATACTGCCATCATGTACTCTAACGATTTCACGGACAAAAGCAAGACCTAGCCCTACGCCACCCAGCTCCCGGCTTCTGGATTTATCCACACGGAAGAATGGCTCGAACACTCTCTCCCTAAGCTCCTTTGGTATTCCGCTTCCCGTATCTTCTACAGACAGATAAACATGCTTGTTTCTCTGATATGCGGTTACTGTAACCTGTCCGAGCGGATGATTATATTTGATGGCATTCTCAACCAGATTGTATACAAGCCTGTAAATAAGGATATCACTGCCTATCATAGTGGCATCCTCACATTTTCCAATCAGCTTTATATTCTTTTCCACGGCAAGAGGCTCAAGGTCTGCCAAAACCTCTTCAACAATAGCATCCAATATAATTTTATCATCCCTTCCCACCGTCTGAAGCTCACTCATGTCAAGAAGAGTCTTTACCATCCTGTTTAATTTATCATTTTGTTCCGTAACCATTTTTATGGTCTGCAAAGTGTCTGCATCATTTCCAGGGTGAGAGGCAGAATTATATAAATCAAGCTGTACCTGCATTAACGCTAATGGAGTACGCAGCTCATGTGCTGCATTTGCAGTAAACTGTCTCTGTATCTCAAATGCTTCCGACAGACGCTCAAGCATCTTATTATAAGAAATACCCAGCTGGTTCAGTTCCTTAACATTGTTTTCCTCTATTCTTGAATCCGACAGATTCTGAGCCTGTACCTCTTCAATTTTATCTGAAAACTCCCTGATTGGTCTGAGTGCATGCCCGCTTATAAAATAAGTGACGACACCTCCCAAAAGCGCCAGCAAAACCGTGATTATCAGACTGTTTCTTTTATAGTCGGCCTTATTATTGTACACCTGAATCGAAAATTCATCCGCAAACTCATCCCACTTATCGTCCGGTATGCTGATATATATTTCATCTGATTTGTTTCCTTTTTCATCCCCCTGTGACTCTACCGCATCCTGCAGAGAATCGATGTAATGCACACCATTTTTATAGACAAACATAGTCAGGCAGCCACATATAATAGCAATACACAATGTAGTAATGCACGTAAGTCTCCACTGTAGCGACATTCTTTTCATCTGTCAGACTCCTCCCGTATTTTATAGCCTTCACCTACCTTATTCTGAATGGGATCATATCCCAGCTTCGCCTTAAGCTTTTTTCTAAGTGAAGACATATGTACCCTGATTGCTCCGCTAAAGCTGTCTGCCGTGGCATCCCACACATGCTCTATCAGCTCCTCCTGACTCACCGGTCTGCCTATATTGATAAGTAAATATTCCAAAATACCATTCTCTTTTCTTGTCAGTGGAACCGGCTCTTCCTTTGCATATGCCTCGCGTTTAATCGTATCAAACTTTATTTCTCCGCATTTAAGACATATATCATTCTGTACAAATTTCCTTCTTGTCAGGCTTCTGATACGTGCCTCAAGCTCCTGCAGATGGAATGGTTTTTCCATGTAATCATTTGCTCCTGCATCCAGTCCCTCTACCTTATCAGCAATCTGACCTCTTGCAGATAATATCAAAACCTTAGTTTCATCATTGTATTTTCTAAGCTCCTTAAGAAGCTCCATGCCATCCATCCCCGGCAGATTCAAATCCAAAACTATCAGATCATAATTCTCCGACAGTATACATTCAAGAGCCTCTTTCCCATCATAACAGGTATCCACCTCATAACCGGCAGCATACAGACTCTTTGCAACCATATCACATATTTGTTTCTCATCCTCAACAATTAATAATCTCAAAATGTTCTCCTGATTCTTAACAATAATTTTACAACCCATATTGTATAATACCAAAGTCAGCTGGTCAACAATACAACAAAAAGGAGCAACATTATGTTGAAATACCAAAAAACATGTCAAATCATTCTGCTTATCCTTGGTGTATCCATGATAAGCTATGGTGCAGTCAGAGGTGAGGCGGCTACAGTGCTTGGTAAAGCAATAAAACTATGTCTGGAGTGTGTCGGAATTGGATAAGGAGAAGAAATTACTATCAAGAAAACTGGCAAAAATACGTGGCTGGATACAGGCCGCAGCAACGCTGCTGACCAATATTCATATTCCAAATTTATTTAAGGGTAAAATATATCAGGGCAATGCAAAAACAGTATGCGTACCCGGATTAAACTGCTACTCCTGCCCTGCCGCGACAGGAGCCTGTCCAATAGGGGCATTTCAGGCAGTTGTCGGATCATCAAAATTTAAGTTTTCATACTACATAACCGGATTTTTTATTTTACTCGGTGTAACTCTCGGCAGATTTATATGTGGTTTTTTGTGCCCATTTGGATGGTTTCAGGATTTACTTCATAAAATCCCCGGAAAGAAATTATCCACAGCCAAACTAAAGCCTCTTAGGTACCTAAAATATGTCATTCTTATTGTTTTTGTTATACTTCTTCCGATGCTTGTAACGAACTCCATAGGAATGGGAGACCCGTTCTTTTGCAAATATATCTGTCCTCAGGGTGTTTTAGAGGGTGCTATACCGTTATCTATTGGAAATGCTGCTATCCGTTCTGCGCTGGGAAAGCTTTTTTCTTTCAAGTGTATGATTTTAATTGCAGTGATTGTACTAAGTATCTTATTTTACAGGCCCTTCTGTAAATGGATTTGTCCGCTTGGAGCAATCTACTCATTATTTAATAAGGTCAGCCTGCTCAAAATCACCGTTGATAGCAGCAAATGTGTCGGATGCGGTCAATGCTCAAAGGCATGTAAGATGGATGTGGATGTGTGTAAGACACCGGATCACCCCGAGTGCATACGCTGCGGTGCCTGCATAAAGGCCTGTCCGAAGGACGCCATCTGCTACCGGTTTATGGGAAAATCGTGTCAAAAAAATGACAACAGATAGCTATTAAACATTTTACTATTATTTTAAAGGAGAAATTACTCATGAAAAACAAATTATCATTTATTTCTATTTTTACACTCTGCATAGCATTATCACTTACAGCATGTGGCGTAAAGCAAGCTTCCACAACAGATTCTAAGAACACTCAGACTGAAGCCGGCTCAGAAGCATCCGGCAAATCAGATTCCAGGCTTGATGATTTATATCAGCAGGAAAATCAGCTTTTTGCAGATCACGCTGATGTGTGGAACAAGGCATTTGGCATGATGAACAAAAGTGCCGCCAATCCAAACGGAAATTATGCTGATTATCTTGCCGGTACCGTAGAATCAAACAAGAATTCATTCACAGACGATGAGCTTAAAACACTTAATGAGGATATTGAAACCATACGAAAAATCGAGGAACAGATAGCAGAGCTTGAAAACAAAAATACATCATCAGACGATAACAAGAAGGACAGCTCTAAAGCCTCATCTGTATTCAGTGATTTTTCCGGTGAGGATTTTGATGGCAATAAGGTTGATGACAGCCTGTTTTCCGGTAATGCAGTAACAGTCGTCAATTTCTGGTTTACCGGCTGCAAACCATGTGTCGCTGAATTATCCAAGCTTAACGAATTAAATGATGCTATCAAGTCAATGGGCGGAGAAGTTGTTGGCATCAACACTGAGACCTTCGATGGCAATAAAACAGCTATCAAAGAGGCTGCCTCTGTTCTTGAAAGCCAGGGTGTCAAATATCGTAATCTGTCAATTGACTCCTCTAGTGCTGCCGGTAAATATGCCTCAGAAATCATGGCCTTTCCAACAACTATACTTGTTGACAGAAATGGCAATATTGTAGGCGAACCAATGCTCGGCGGAATTGATAACAAGGACAACTATGATGCCCTTATGAAGCAGATTCAGTCTGTAATTGATGCAGACATCACAAATAAATAGAGGCCTGCATATAAAAAGCTCCTGTGCATTGCACAGAGAGCTTTTTTTGAACATTAATGTTGAAGTAAAAGCTGAGGAAATGGCTAAGAAGTATGATTGTCCCTTTGTGGATAATGAAATGCCTTATGGCAGAGACCCGCAGGGACATCCGGTGATCGTGGATTATTTCTATCATGAGGAAATCCGAGGGTCAGAAAATACAGGAAAAAGAAATTGTTAAATAAAGCCTTAAATAGAACTAAAAACAGTAGGTGTCTTTTCAAATTACAATGGAGGGGAGATATATTTTGGCATTGACGAATTATGTTAAAAATGTTATTTAGTGTTGCATTTCCACATAGACTATGATATAGTGAACATATGAACAGGTATTCATATGTTCATAAGATAATAACAGGAGGCGTTCAGACGTGAATACCGAGGGAAATAAGGCTCTGGAAGCAGAGGCAGAATGTTGTGAAAGTTTTCAAGTGCATAGTGATATGGTAGAGGCCGTGCGGTGTCATATGCCGGAAGATGAGCTGCTGGACAGTATTTCAGATACCTTTAAGGTATTTGGCGATAAGACGAGAATTAAAATACTGTATGTATTGCATACATGTGAGCTCTGTGTATGTGATATTGCACAGCTTCTGGATATGAACCAGTCGGCGATTTCCCACCAGCTGCGTGTGTTAAAGCAGGCAAAGCTGATTAAAAGCAGACGGGAAGGCAAATCTGTATTTTACTCGCTTGATGACTCTCATGTGCGAATGATTTTAAGCATGGGTATGGAACATGCAAAAGAACAAATATTATAATAAAAAGTAGAAAGGTGGAAAAAGTTATGAAAAAGAAATTTAAGTTACAGGATTTAGATTGTGCAAACTGCGCAGCAAAAATGGAGGATGCAATTAAGAAGATTGACGGTGTACAGGATGCAACTGTAAGCTTTATGACTCAGAAGATGACAATAGAAGCAGATGATGCACGCTTTGATGACATCATGAAGGAAGTTGTATCTGTATGTAAGAAAGTAGAACCGGATTGCGTTATTTTAATGTAGGAGTTGTGTATGACAGATAAGCAGAAAAAAGTTTTATACCGTATTATTGCTACAGCACTGCTGTATGCGGTGCTGCTTGTAATGGAACACATCGTAAAGCCTGCCTTTATGGAACAGTGGTATGTGACACTGGTATTATTTCTGATTCCGTATTTTGTAATCGGCTGGGACATTATGTACAAAGCCGTGAGAAATATATCACACGGACAGGTATTTGATGAAAATTTTCTGATGCTGATTGCAACAATCGGCGCGTTTGTGGTCGGAGAATATTCCGAAGGTGTTGCGGTAATGCTGTTTTATCAGGTCGGTGAACTGTTCCAGAGTTATGCAGTCAACCGTTCCAGACAGTCTATTACGCAGTTAATGGACATTTGTCCGGAATATGCCAATCTGGAAGAAGACGGCAAAGTCAGTCAGGTTGACCCGGATGATGTAGAAGTCGGCAGTATTATTGTTGTAAAGCCGGGTGAGCGTGTGCCGCTTGACGGGATTGTCATCGAGGGTGAATCCATGGTGGATACTTCATCCCTGACCGGTGAATCCGTGCCGCGCCGGGTGGCAAAAGACAGTGAGATTATCAGTGGCTGTGTGAATGGCAGTGGGCTGTTGCGTGTAAAGACGACAAAAGAGTTTGATGACTCTACCGTTACAAGAATCCTTGAACTTGTTGAAAATGCAAGCAGTAAGAAGGCAAAGGCAGAAAACTTTATTACAAAGTTTGCAAAATATTATACGCCGGTTGTTGTAATCGGTGCGCTGCTTCTGGCAGTGATTCCGCCGATAATCTTTGGTGGAAATTTCTTTGACTGGTTACAGAGAGCCTGCATTTTTCTTATAATTTCATGCCCGTGTGCGCTGGTTATTTCAGTGCCGCTTAGTTTCTTTGGCGGAATCGGTGCGGCATCTGCGTCTGGTATTCTGGTAAAGGGCGGAAATTATCTGGAAGTGGCAGCAGATTTGGATACGATTGTATTTGATAAGACCGGTACGTTGACAAAGGGTGAATTTGAGGTCAATGAACTGCTGACGGCAGACGGCGTGTCCGAGGCGGAACTGCTTGAAGCTGCCGCATATGCGGAAAATTTTTCAGACCATCCGATTGCCGCTTCAATTAAGCGTGCATTTGCAAAGGAAGGAAATGAAATAGCCGCAGAACGTATTTCTGATGTAAAGGAAGTGGCAGGGCACGGTATCCGCATCCTGCTTGACGGTGCAGAAGTATTTGCGGGAAATGAAAAGCTGTTAGGCGATAACGGCATTGCTGTGGTACCGGCTGAAAAACCGGGAACGGTTGTTTATGTGGCAAAGAGCGGCAGCTATATGGGCTGTGTAATTATTTCAGATACGATTAAGCCGGAAGCAAGGCAGGCAATTAAGAGCTTAAAGCAGGCAGGTGTAAAGCAGACGGTTATGCTTACGGGCGACCGCAAAAAAGCGGGCGAAGCCGTTGCAAAGGAACTTGGAATCGATACGGTTTATACCCAGCTTTTACCGGCAGATAAGGTGGCAAAGGTTGAGGAATTGTTAGCACAACATACGGATGGAAAAGGCAAGGTTGCCTTTGTCGGTGACGGTATTAACGATGCGCCGGTGCTTTCCAGAGCGGATATTGGTATTGCAATGGGCAGTATGGGTTCCGATGCGGCGATTGAAGCGGCGGATATTGTGCTTATGGACGATGACACCACAAAGATTGCCAAGGTTGTAACAATCGCAAGAAAGACCCTTGTGATTGTAAGACAGAACATTGTATTTGCGCTGGCAGTTAAGGCATTTATCCTGATTCTCGGTGCATTCGGACTTGCCAATATGTGGGAAGCGGTATTTGCAGATGTCGGTGTATCTGTGATTGCGATTTTAAATGCGATGCGTATGCTGCGTGTAAAATAAAGCTTTCATTAAGCTTCAATTAAACTTTAATAAAGTTTGTGTTCTTTTCCATACATCTATTGCACAACGAAAGAAAGTGTATTATAGTGTAACCTCGAACAGGAAAAATGGAGGAAAAGAACAATGAGAAATTTTAAGAAGCTTGCACTTGTTGGTGCATTCGTAGTAACAACGGCATTTTCTGTAACAGCTTGTGGTTCATCAAACGGCACTACACAGGAAGCAACAACTGTTGACAGCCAGGCAGAACAGGACAGCAAGAGAGCAGCTTACAGAGAAGAACAGTCAAGACTTGCAGAGTCTAAGGCAGCAGCTGCTGCAGAAGCAGAAGGCACAGCAACAGAAGCTGCAAAGTAATATAAATTAAAACAGGCAGACAGCCGGAATAAGGGGACAGTCCTGCGCAGTGGCGTGGGGCTGTCCCTTGACTTTGTCTGTAAAAATATGGTACTATATACATTGTCTGCGGGTATGGCGGAATTGGCAGACGCGCCAGATTTAGGTTCTGGTGGGAGACCGTGCAGGTTCAAGTCCTGTTACCCGCATTAAAATAACAATTAGGTGTGATAAAGACGGCGGTATCGAAATATAAAGATGCCGCTGTTTTGTTATTTTAAAAACTTATAAAAAGTTTATAGATTTATCCGGTAAAAAGTGGATTTTTGACTTGAAATATAGTAGTATATGTAATATAGTATTTAATACTATGTAATGCGGATTAGCATTACATGATATGAAGTTAATGTGATACACGGAAATGAGGATGAATTATGGAATATCAAATTATAGCAGACGGGGCATGTGATCTTTACGGTGAAAATGCAGATAAAATCGGAGTTCAGATTGTACCGTTTTATGTTGCGTTTGAGGAAAATGTATATAAAAAAGAGGGTGCGGAAATTGAAGTCCGCCACTTCTATAAAGAAATGGTAGAAAATCCGACGGTTTTCCCAAAGACATCCATGCCGTCCGTACAGGACTATGTAGATGTTTTTACACCGATTGTTAAAGCAGGAGAGGGCGTGCTTTGTATCTGTATTACCACAAAGTTCAGCGGCTCTTATAATTCAGCGGTCAATGCCAGAAATATGCTCTTGGAAGATTATCCGGATGCAAAGATTGAAGTGATTGATTCTACATTAAATACGGTTGAGGAAGGAATTTTTGTCAGGGAAGCTGCGCGGATGAAAGCGGCAGGACTTTCGCTGGAAGAAAGTGTGCAGGCACTGGAACGGATTAAATCAACCGGCAGAATTATCTTTACGGTAGGCAGTCTGGATTATCTGATTCACGGCGGAAGAATCGGCAAGGTGCTTGGCGGTGCGGTCAATATGCTCGGCATTAAGCCGATGATTGTCATGCAGGACGGCGAGATTTTCTCAAGCGGCATGGCAAGGGGCAGAAAGAAATCCATTGACAAACTGCTTGTGCAGATTAAAGAGCATTTTACGAAAAACAACCTCAATGCCAACGATTATGAAATTGTGGTGGGTTACGGTTACGACTATGATGAAGCGGTGTCCTTCAGGGACAGACTGCTGGAATCCGTGAAAGAATATTCGGATATTACATCAATCGACATTTATCAGATAGGTGCAACAGTCGGCGTGCATACAGGACCGTATCCGCTGGGTGTCGGACTGTTAAAGAAATATGATGCATAAGGTAGAAAATGCATACCGATAACCGAAAGGCATATCGGGCAGAACGAACAAAACAGGCAGTGCCGCAGGAGAATTCTAAAAAGAAAAGTCCTGCGGCACTTTTTGTATAAAAGAAGACTGGACAACCATGCTTTCGGGTGCTATACTCACATTGCAAACAAATATATAACAAACAATGAAATATATAACACAAGGAGATTATTATGGAACTGGCGTTGATTACAGTGAAACAGGTGGTTGTTTTATTTATTTTGATTTTTGCGGGATTTGTCTGCGTAAAGACCAAAGCGGTTAAAATGGAAGGGAAAAAAGCATTTTCGGATTTACTCTTATATCTGATTGTACCGGCAATGGTTATCAATTCGTATATGATGGAATTTAATATTGACATTCTCCATAATCTCTTGAAAGCGTTTGAACTTAGTATTTTACTGCTGCTTATCGGACTTTTTATTACGCTGGCATTGACGGCAAAGCACAAAAGTCCCGATTTGCCGATTATGCGGTTTGCCTGCATTTTTTCCAATGCGGCATATATGGGATTTCCACTGATTCAGGCGCTGTTTGGCTCGGAAGGACTGCTTTATGCCAGCGCATTTGTGACGGTTTATAATATTTTACTGTGGACGGCCGGATACGGCATTGTCAGCAAAAAAGTCCACGCAAAAGAGGTCCTGCGTACAATATTTACGAATCCGGTGCTGATTTCAGTTATGGCAGGACTGCTTATTTATCTGTGTCAGATTCCTGTGCCGGACATTATAAAACAGCCGGTCAGTCTGGTTGGCAATATGAATACACCGCTGTCGATGTTTATTACAGGCATGATTATTGCGGGAAGTGACGTAAAAGGACTGGTTTATAATAAAAATATATGGTATATTATTCTGGTGCGTCAGCTGGTGATTCCGGCGGTGTGCTTTGGTATATTTTCGCTGTTTCATGTGACAGGCATGGCGGCGCAGGTGGTACTTTTACTGGAAGCCTGCCCGAGTGCGGCGATTACGTCTGTGTTTGCAGTGCAGTTTGGGTATGATGAAAATCTGGCGGCAGGAGCAGTGGTTATCACTACATTTTTAAGTATCCTGACACTGCCGGTCTGCGCAATGCTGCTGACAGCTTAAATAAAAGGAAATGGAGATAGAAACAAGAGATGAAATCAAAATGGAAACTATTTTTTCCGTGCTATTTTGCATTTTTTGTAAATGGCGCGATGGTGCTTCTGGTAGGGGCAATTCTGCCATATCTGATTGAAGAAGCGGGTATCAGCTACAGTGTGGCGGGCGGACTGCTCTCCGCATTTGCAATCGGAAATCTGCTGGCAAGCTTTGTCAATCCTCCGCTTGCGGGTAAAATAGGCAGAAAGGCAACGATTGTGAGCATGTCGGCACTGATTCCGCTGATGTGGCTTATAATTACATGGATTCCGCCGGTGCCGGTATTATATGCGGCATTTGTACTGCTTGGTATTGGCAGGGGTTCGGTCAGCATTATCAACAATGCGGTTGTCAACGATAATTCGGATGGAAAACCGGCGGCGTTAAATCTTTTGCATATGACATTTGCAGTCGGTGCATTTTTATCGCCGTTTTTAACATCACTGTATATCGGTGCAGGCATGGGCTGGCGTGCGGTTGCGTACACGGTTGTTACAGGTTCGGCGCTTGCCTGCCTGTTTTATGCATTGATGGAGCTGGATTATAACTGGCCGAAGGAATCCAAAAAGGCACAGCAGGAAAATAAGGAGCAGTCGAAAGAAACATTTTATAAAAATCCTGTATTTTATATTATGGGATTTCTACTGTTTTTGTATCTGGGACTGGAAAACTGTGTCAACGGCTGGTTTGTAACGTATTTTAAGAGTATGGGCATTATGAGCAGTGCGTATGCGACAAATCTTGTATCTGTCACATGGATTATGGTAATGCTCGGAAGGCTGCTTACGGCAAAGCTTTCCACAAAAATTGATAAAAATAAGCTGATTTTTTCATATTGTATTGCTACAGCCGCATTTTTTATCCTGTTATTAGCGACACACAATCTTGCAGTCATTACCGTAGCGATTGCGGGACTCGGATTTTTCTTTGCGGGCATTTATCCGACCAGCGTATCCAGCGCCGGTGCGGTATTGAAAGGCTCAAACACAGGAATGTCCATGTTTCTTGCGATTGCAGCACTCGGCGGTATCGTAACACCGCAGATTGTCGGCGTGCTGGCAGATTCTTTTGGCATGACGGCGGCAATTTTGGTGCTGTTGTTTAATGCGGCAGGCATGTTTGTATTGTCATTGGTGAATTTAAAGGTAAACAGTAAAAGCAGACTGTTTTGATGACAGATGAGAAATCGCCTGCGCGAATTTCTCATCGTCACTTCGCGATATAAAATCGCTCAGTATGGAGGGTATATGGAATATAAAATTGAAAATGAATTTTTAGAGGCGGTGGTTTGCAGTAAGGGCTGCGAACTGGTTTCCGTAAAGACCAAAAAGGACGGCGCAGAGCATATCTGGCAGGGGAATCCCGATGCGTGGAAGCGCCATGCGCCGGTGCTGTTTCCGTTGGTCGGAAAGTATAAGGACAACAAAACAGAATATCAGGGAAAGACGTATGAAATGTCCCAGCACGGTTTTGCACGGGATATGGAATTTGTACCGGTGTCAAAGACGAAAGATTCGATTGTGATGAATTTAACAGATACCAAGGAAACACTTGAAAAGTATCCGTTTCATTTTGAATTACAGTGCAGTTTTACGTTAAAGGGCAGCAGTATTGAAGCAGGATGGAAGGTCATCAATTCCGATGTGGAAACGATGTATTTCAGCATTGGCGGACATCCGGCATTTATCTGTGACGACAGACAGTCGATGGCTGGCTGTGAAGTGGTTTTTGGGACGGAAAATCCCGTATTATCCTATAAGCTGTTAAATGAAGACGGTTTGGTGGAAAATGAAGCGCATGAAATGAAGCTGGATGAAAGCAAAGTCACCGTCACGGAAGACTTTTTTGACAAAGACGCATATATTTTTGAAAACAGCGGCTGTCGGGAAGTTTCAATTCAGGCAGACGGTAAAGCGGCTGTCACCGTGACCTTTGATGCGCCGGTATTCGGGCTGTGGTCGCCCGGCGGTAAAAAAGTGCCGTTTATCTGCATTGAGCCGTGGTACGGCAGAGCCGATGCGGCGGATTTTGACGGAAACCTTCAAAAACGTGCATGGCAGAATGAATTAGAACCGGGAAAAATTTTTGAAAAAGCGTATACAATCGCATTTTAAGTATATAATAAATACAAGGCAAAGGCAGAATTGTAAAGAAATATTTACGGTTCTGCCTTTTTTTTGTGCAAAATACACTAAAAACGGTCAAAATTTTTGCGGTTTTGGCTGATTGATTTTGACTGAATTTGACGGTATAATCAGATTAACAAAAGGAACAGTGAATGAACAATTAAAAAGGCAGCGCAGGACGTTTGCAGAATGGAGAAGAATATGATTTATACAGTGACGTTGAACCCTTCGCTGGATTATATCGTTTCTGTAGAGCATTTTAAACTGGGGCTGACAAACAGAACCGGTTTTGAACAGATTCTGCCGGGTGGCAAAGGCATTAATGTGTCAATTGTGTTAAAGAATCTCGGAATTGCCAGTACGGCACTGGGATTTACGGCAGGCTTTACAGGGGATGAAATTATCCGTGAACTGGAAAATACCGGAATTTCACAGGAGTTTATCCGGCTGGAGGAAGGCATTTCAAGAATTAATGTAAAGTTAAGGTCCATTGACGGAACGGAAATCAATGGCAGAGGCCCTGAGATTAAAAAGGAACGGTTAAAGGAACTGACGGACCGGCTGTACCGGTTACAGCGGGGCGATGTATTATTTTTGTCCGGCAGCATTCCAGTATCGGTGCCGGAAAATATTTACAGCACGATTATGCAACAGTTGAAAGACAAAGGTGTGATGATTGTTGTTGATGCGACAAAAGATTTACTGATGAATGTACTTCCATATCACCCATTTTTAACTAAACCCAATAATCATGAATTAGGAGAAATATTTGGCGTAGAATTAAAGACAAGGCAGGAAGTTGTGCCATACGGAAAGAAACTTCAGGAACTTGGCGCGGAAAATGTACTGATATCCATGGCAGGAGAAGGGGCTGTACTGATTACAAAGCACGGTGCGGTTTACAAAAAGGAAGCACCGGAAGGGAAACTGGTAAACGGCGTTGGTGCAGGGGATTCTATGGTGGCAGGATTTATGGCAGGATGGCTTGAAAAACAGGATTATGAATATGCATTTCATATGGGGATGGCGGCAGGAAGCGCCAGTGCATTTTCAGAAAATCTGGCGACAAAAGCAGAAATTCAGGCAGTATATGAGCAGGTAACAAGGATAAATTTACAGGAACAGACAGGAGGGATTTTATGAGAATTACGGATTTACTTGATGCAAGAAGCATTTCCTTACAGGCAGCACCGGGGAATAAGGAAGAAGCACTCAATCAGGCAGTAGAACTGATGACACAGCGGGGAAATATTTCAGATAAAGCAGCATACCGCAGACAGGTAGGGAAACGTGAAAAGGAAAGTACAACGGGAATTGGTGAAGGCATTGCGATTCCACATGGGAAATGTGCAGCGGTATCTGCTCCGGGACTGGCAGCGATGGTGATTCCGGGCGGTGTGGATTTTGATTCGTTAGACGGAGAACCGGTTACACTGCTGTTTTTGATAGCAGCACCCGATACAGAAGACAATATCCATCTGGATGTACTCGGTAAGCTGTCCATGCTGTTAATGGATGAAGAATTTACACAGCGGTTACGCGGTGCGGGCAGTGTAGAAGAATTTATAAAAATTATTGACGAAGCAGATGAAGAAAAAGCGGGAATTGAAGAACGGCTTGAAACAGCAGGAGAAACCAAAAAGAGCAGTGAAGGCAGCGTAAAGATTCTGGCAGTAACATCCTGCCCGACAGGAATTGCACATACGTACATGGCAGCAGAGGGGCTTGAAAAGGCGGCAAAAGGGAAAAACTGCACGATTAAAATCGAAACGCGGGGTTCGGGCGGTGCTAAAAATGTGCTGACAGAACAGGAAATCAAGGAAGCCGATTGTATTATCGTGGCGGCAGATGCCAAAGTGCCGATGACACGTTTTAACGGCAAAAAAGTGATTGAGTGTCCGGTATCAGACGGTATCAGTAAGGCAGATACATTAATTGACCGGGCAATAAAGGGGGACGTTTCCATATACCATGCGGGGGAAGAAGAGCAGGATACAAAAAATGAAGCAAAAGGCGGGATTGCACATCAGATTTATACACAGTTAATGAACGGTGTATCGCATATGCTTCCATTCGTAGTCGGTGGCGGAATCTTAATTGCCATTGCATTTTTAATTGATGGTCTGTGTGTGGATGTCGGTGCATTGACCGCAGAACAGCGTTCTAATTTCGGTACGATTACACAGGCGGCAGCACTGTTTAAAGGTATCGGTGGGGTTGCCTTCGGATTTATGCTTCCGGTGCTGGCAGGGTATATCGGCATGGCAATCGGGGACCGACCGGCACTGGCAGTCGGTTTTGTCGGCGGCATGATGGCGGCAAACGGAAAATCGGGATTCCTTGGCGCACTGGTTGCAGGCTTTGCGGCAGGATACATTATTCTGGGACTGAAAAAGCTTTGTGTGAAACTGCCGGAAACAATTGAAAAACTGACACCGGTATTGATTTATCCGGTAGCGGGTATTTTAATCATCGGACTGCTTATGCAGTTTATTGTAGAACCGGTGATGGGCGGCATTAATACCGGATTAAACAGTGCGTTAACCGGCATGAGCGGCACAAGCAAGATAGCACTCGGATTTATTCTTGGCGGCATGATGGCGGTTGATATGGGCGGACCGGTCAACAAAGCGGCATATGTATTTGGTACGGCCTCCATTATTGCAGGCAACTATGATATCATGGCGGCAGTTATGATTGGCGGTATGACACCGCCGTGTGCAATCGCACTGGCAACAATGTTGTTCCCGAACAAGTTTACAAAGCAGGAGCGGGAAGCAGGACCGACCAACTTTATTATGGGACTGGCATTTATTACCGAAGGTGCAATTCCTTATGCAGCATCCGACCCCCTGCATGTCATACCGGCATGTGTCATTGGTTCGGGGATTGCAGGAGCAATGTCTATGGCATTCAAATGTACACTGATGGCACCGCACGGCGGCATCTTTGTCGTACCGGTAATCGGGAATCCGTGGATGTATCTGATTGCACTGGTTGTCGGAATGGCGGTTTCAACGGTGTTACTCGGAGTATTAAAGAAAAAGATAAGATAGAAAAGGCGATAAGTGTGAAAAATCACACTGATGTGCTGATTTTTCACACAGCACTTTGCTTTTGAGCAAAAACAAAGTGCTATGGTGGCAGATGAGAAATCGCCTGCGCGAATTTCTCATCGCCGCTTCGCAACAAGTTG
>OGSS01001205.1_pt1 | contig 18186 bp, 17 predicted proteins | sample 1553591 | NCBI WGS metagenome assembly OGSS01 (sample SAMEA2580061, study PRJEB22360) | human gut metagenome | biome: human gut; feature: human-associated habitat; material: faeces | place: Denmark | collected 2008/2010
CGGCTTTTTTCAGCTTATGTATCGTCACCTCATGAGGCAGATGATAGGAATTGCCCGGTCCTGCGGAAATGATGGCCGCCTTGGGACGTACCGCCCGCAGAAACTGCGCGCAGGTACTTGTACGGCTTCCATGGTGGCCCACTTTCAGCAGGGTGCTGCGGACAGGTTCTTTCCGCTGCAGCATAGCCAGTTCTTCTTCTTTCTCCGCGTCGCCGGTAAAGAACATGGAAAAACGACCATATTCCAGACGGCCTGCCAGGGATGTGTTGTTCAGATTCCTTTTCCCTTCTGTGGATTCCACGCTCTTCGCATCGCTCAGCACATGGAATATCACCCCGGGAAGTATATCTATGTCTTCTCCGGCATGGACAGTCTGCCTTGGGATCCAGTGACGCTGCATTTCTTTCTGATATTCCAGGTAACTATTTTCCCCAGTAGTCACTCCATTATCATAAACCTGCTGTACCCGGAAATCCTTACATACTATATACATGCCTCCCAGATGATCGGCATGAGGATGTGTTATCATTACGGCTCGCAAAGTATGCACACCCCTGTCACTAAGATATTGTTTTAACACCGCCCGGTGTTCTATGTCCCCCGTATCAATCAGCGCAAATTCCCCTTCCCGCTGCAGTAATATGGCATCCCCCTGACCAATAGCCAGTACATGGATGGAAAGCTTTGAATCATTCCGACCGAAATGACATCCGGTTAAACAGATAATAAAAACAAAAAGAAGCAGAACGAAAATACATCCTGCTGCCTTTCTTACCATATGTCCCCTCATATTTTCCCCTTATAATTGGTTAACTCCCCTGAAATTAATCCGCGCCCAGCAGTCTCTCCCTGGCTGTTGGAACGGTTCGCGCAACATCTGATGCAGTGAATCCCACGGTATGTCTTTCTGCCTGTATATCCCCAGCCAGACCATGGAGATATACGCCAAGAACGGCGCTTTCCCATACGTCCAGGCCCTGTCCGCACAAGGCCGCAATGATGCCGGTCAGTGTATCCCCCATACCACCACTGGCCATTCCCGGATTGCCTGTGCTGTTTACCGCAATCCGGCCGTCAGGTGCCGCCGTAACGGTCGGTGCTCCCTTGAGGACGAGAATCACCTGATTTTCTCTGGCATAGCTGGCCGCCATATCTATACGGTGCTGTTCTATCTCCGTCGCGCTTTTCCCAGTCAGCCGGGCAAATTCGCCTACATGAGGCGTAAGTATCAGCTGTCCGCCGCAGGACCGAAGAGGAAATTTCTTTGCCGCCACAGCATACAGGGCATCAGCATCCACAATAATCGGGCCTTCACTTTCTTCCAGTACCTGGCATACAAAATCCTGAGTTTCCTGCTTTCTCCCCAGTCCCGGCCCAATAGCCAGCACATCGCAGGCATCTGTCCCGGAAAGGACGTCTTCCACATCCTCTCCCCGGAATTCTCCATAGGTGGAAGCCGGTCTCACCATAATCTCTGGTAGCAGTCCAGTCAGCTCCTCAGCCGGACTCTGCGGAGTAAATAAACTAATTTTTCCTGCACCGGCATACAGCGCCCCCTGTGCTGCCAGAAGTCCGGCTCCGGCCATTCCCTGAGATCCGGCGATGATTCCCAGATATCCATTGGATCCCTTATGGCTTATTCTTGTTCTTACCGGAATCAGCGGTTTTACATCAGCTGCCGTTACCCATTCCGCAGGAAATTCATCAGCAGCACCCCCAGGAATGCCGATGGGGCTTACTTTTACGCTGCCGCAGTACTCATTTCCAGGATAAAGGATATGCGCCCGCTTCAATGTCCCCATAGTCACCGTATAATCCGCATGGATTACCGCCCCTTCCGCCTGTCCGCTGTCACAGATGAGACCGCTGGGAATATCCACGGCGATACGTACCGCACGGCTAGCATTAGCCCGGTCAATAAGATCGGCCTTTTCCCCAGAAACGCCCTGACGGAGTCCTGTTCCAATCAGCGCGTCCACAATAATATCCGCGTCATCGAGGAAAGGCTGCGCCTCTTCGGCTTTTTTTATTTTCCTGACCGGAATCACCATTTTCTCGCATACCTGATAATACAGGCGGGAGGCATCACTCATGTGCGACTCATCCCCCATGAGGAAAACCACTACGTCAGCTTCGGCCAGCGATGCATAGCGGGCGGTAACAAAGCCGTCGCCACCATTGTTTCCGCTCCCACAGAGAATGACCACTCTGGCGTCTTTCCAGGATACATCCCCTTCAGTAAGAGCAACGACAGAAGCTCCCGCGTTTTCCATAAGGACAGCTTCCGGCAGCCCATAGGTATTCATTGCCAGAGTATCCAATTTTCTCGCTTCATCTCTGTTCAGCAGCTTCATTTGTACCTCCTGTCATGATCACCACGGCGGCAGCCATCCCATCTTCGTGGGTAATGGATACCGCCATATCGATTATCCCAAGTTCATCAGCCCTCTTTTTAAAGTTTCCTTTGAGGTGAAGGATGGGAGCCCCATATTCTGACCAGCTGACATAGGCATCCTGCCATCCGGAGCGAAAAAAACCAATTCCCAGGGCTTTGCCAACGGCTTCACGCACTGCCCAGAGAGCCGCCATGGACTCATACGCATGCAGACCCTTTTTCCTGCAATGAGCCAGTTCCTCTTCTGTAAAGATGGTACCGACCCGCTGTGGATGCTTCTTCACCAGGGCTTCCCATCGTTTTGTCTTTGCCAGATCAATGCCTACCCGCATAGTCTTCCTCCTGTCTCTTCATCTTCTTAATATTGTACAAAAAGAAACGGCACTTGTAAAAACAGGCAATAAAAAAAGCAAAGATCAACGGACCTTTGCTTTCATTATGTTGTACAATTACTTGTCTGCTTTAGCAGCAGCCTGTACACGTGCGCTCAGACGGGATTTCTTGCGAGCTGCAGTGTTCTTATGAAGAATACCTTTTGCAGCGGCGGAATCGATTACGCTTACAGCATTGCGGAATGCAGCGTCCTGGTTTTCAGTAGCTGCTGCAGCAACTGCCTTCTTTACTGCAGTGTGGATCTGGGATCTAACTGCAGCGTTAGCAGCTCTCTTAACTGCGTCGGTCTTTACACTCTTGATACTAGCTTTGATCTGTGGCAATGTTTTCACCTCCCGTCGGTTTAATTCATACCATGTAATTTTATCATGTTTTCCATCCATTAGCAAGAAAGAATCGTGTTATTTTCGGCTCAATAACCGCCGTGGAATTAATATTTTTTATTTAATCCTCTGTACGGACGATAAATGTGGCTATCTCTTCCGGTGATATCGGGCGGGAGTAGTAATATCCCTGAATGATATCGCAGCCGAAAGACTTAAGCCGCTTAGCCTGCCAGGCAGTTTCCACCCCTTCTACCACAATTTTCTTTCCCAGGTCATGGGCAAGAGAAATGATATCCCGGATAAATCGATCCTTTCCCTCTGCCTCCGCCTCTTCTGTGAGGTAGGAGTCGATAATGCTCTTGTCCAGTTTCAGATAATCCACCGGAATATAGGTAAGATATTTCAGCGACGAATAACCGGTACCAAAATCATCCAGACTGAGAGATATATTGGCATCCTGCAGTTTCTTAAGCAGCCGCTGAGTAACCTGGTTGTTCTTGAAGAACATGCTCTCCGTAAATTCCAGTTTAATCAGCGATGAAGGAATATGATTCTTCTCCATCAGCTGCAGCAGATAATCCACATATCCCGCGTCCCCCAGCTGACTGCTGGAATAATTAATAGATACCGGATACAGTGGTTCGCCGGCTTCTCGCCATCGGACAATCTGTTCGATAACCAGACGGGTGGTAATCCGGCCAATCCTCCGGATAAATCCTTCTTTTTCCGCTACCGGAATGAATAATCCAGGGGAAATCCGCTCCTTCTTCAGGCGTACCAGCGCTTCTGTACCGGAAACTGTTCCCTTCTGAATATCAATCTGCGGCTGATACAGCATGTAAAACCCGTCATTTTTCATCGCATCAAGAAGCAGATCGCGAATCCGGTTGTTCCGGTGAACATCTTCCTGCATAGCCTCTTCATACACACAGGCGGAATTACTACCTGCCTTTTTCGCTGTATTAATAGCTACGACCGCGTTCTGCACCAGTCTCCGGAAAGAGGACTTCCCATCCGATACCGCAATCCCTACGCCCAGATAGGTAACGAGAGATTCTATCTTATCCCCTGGCAGAATCGTTTCTGTCTGCATCAGTTCCTTCAGTGGAATCGGCTGATTACAGGACGCCAGCACTTCACGGACAAGCGCATCATCTTCGGTAAGTTTTCTGTTTTTCACTATCATCAGGAATTCATCGCCGCTGTATCTGGCAACGAAGCGACTCATCGCGTCCTGCTGACAGATATTCCAGATACGTCCGGAAATAACCTTTAATACGATATCCCCGATTTCATGGCCATACGATTCATTGATAATGCGGAAATTATCCAGATCAATGATGACCACGGAATAAGACTTCGTATCCGCAAGCAGCTTTTCAAACTTGGACATCGCCGTATCCCGGTTAAGCAAACCGGTCAGTCCATCATATTCATAGGCATAAATGACACGGCGCTGCGAATTGATAAGCATTTCATTTCGCTTCTGCACTTCCTGACCCCGGATGTTGCGAATAATGAGGAAGGCGCTTCCACATACGCCGGTTAGCAACAGCGCCGCGCAGATGAGCATGGATTCAGGTGACATTCGCTGCAGAGAGGTAGCGAAATCAGATCGCGGCGCTATGTTTGCTTGAACAATGGAAAGGAAATTTGTCCCTGTACTGTCTGCGGTTTCAGACAGGATATCTGCAAGAATCCAGTTCCTTTCACTTACACCGCCGCATAGGGAAATATTCTGCGTACTGGGAATGATGTCCATAATAAAGCGTCCATTTCGATGCTGGTTCATAAGCCATGTGGCCTGGGACATGGTCGTCACTACATGATCCACCTGGCGGTTCATCAGCGCCTGGTAGGCTTCTTCATAGTTAGGATATGTCCGTATCACATACTTTGTTCCTGCGTAGGCATAGCCGGAAGTCCGATTTTCTTCCGTTGTCGCGATGACCGGCACCTTCCGATCATACCGGAAATCTTTTTCTCCGGTTGGTTCATCCTGTGAAAGCATGGCCAGGTTTTCTGTCATAAACGGGGTCGACAGATGAATATTATCTGCTGCTGCACGGAGCACATCCATAGAGGTCATCCCCAGGATATCCGCTTCGCCTTTCTGCACAGCGGCTACCGCTGCGCTTACGGAAGGGTACTCTTTACAGGTAAAGGAAACCCCGGGGACCTGGCCCTGAAGCGCCATCTCTATTTCCCTGTAAAACTCAGGAATAATCCCGGAGTCAATTCCTAATTCCCGATAATAAAACGGATAATCCCCATGCACAACCGCAACAATAAAAGGCTTCCCCCGATGTGCCGTAAGGTACGCCTTCTCCGCCCTGGTCAGTGAAAGGGCGTGATCTTCTTGCTGATTGTATTTTCCGTAGAGCTGAAGCTGAAGCAACGGATAATGTCCGGCCGTCATGGACATAGCATAATTAAACTGCTGCGCCAGTACCGAATCATTTGCAGGAAAGGCGGCATACAGCATCTTCGGCAGACTGACAACAATCCTTCGATATCCGTTCCGTGGCATCTTATCAAAAATAGCGGCATCCACTTTATGTTCCGTCACAGCAATCCGCAGTGTCCGGTCATCAGGAAAGGAAACAAGATGCAGATTCAGATTGTATCTCTTGCCCCATTCCTTAATAAAATGAATATACCCTTCATTCCCTGATATGCCAATCCGCATTTTTTCCACTGTTCGGAAATCAGACGGATTCAGCCGTTTCTCTGTATCAGGCACTACAATCTGAGACGTCCCCACAAAATATGGGCCATCGGAAAAGATCAGATGCTCTTCGTTTCCCCAAGCTTTATCTACGCCCAGGGCAATCTGTATTTTTCCTTCTTTTAACGCGTTAAGCAGGTCCTTACGGTTGGAATAAAAAACAAACCGGGGATCCCATTTGCCAAACTGAGCGACCCGTCCCATAAATTCCGTATCGTAGTTATACAGATATTTTCCGGATACATATACATCATCCGGATAATGAATGACTCCGACGCGGACAGGTGTAAATTCAGAAGCCCCTTTGCCGTAGGCAGCCGTGGCAAGATCCGATACGCAGAGAAAGGACAACAGAAGAAAAATAAGCAGGATGGTACGAAACAGGAAACTGCCTTTTCTTTCCGTATCCGAAGGATTAAATTTACAGGCCATGTGTTTTTGCTCGCTTCCACATTGAAAATCACCGGATTTGTAAACCGATGGTTGAGGATAATTATGGTATAAGTATATCGTAAATCGTAAACTCCGAAAAGAGTGATAAAAATAATTTGTAATTAACAGGGGCCATCGGAAAATAGGGTTATAGGACATTTTTTGTGTTTTTTAATGCCAATGGAGCTAGTGTTTATCGAGCTCCATTGGCATTTATTTTTTCTGAGATGATTTTTGAGGGTGGACAAAAAGTGTTGTAAAAAAGTCTCAAATCCCTTGCAAATACTGGTGAAATGGGCTTTTATTTTTCTGTTGAAACTTTATGTTTGTTTGGAGGGAGTTTATGAGAAAAATAAGATGCCCTTACTGTGGCTTTTCTTGCCGTAGGCATGGAAAAACCAGTGCCGGAACTCAGCGTTGGTATTGCAGTAATTGTAAGATTGCATTTACCAGTAAGAATGATCATCAATTGAAGGATTTTAATTTATTTCAGGAATGGTTATTTGGTAAAAATGTACAAAAGGAAATGCCGGGAAAAGGTCGTACATTTCGGAGAAAAATATCCAAGTTTTGGGATATTTGGCCATTACCACCAAGGATTGAAGACCAACATGCAATTGGTTTTGTGGATGATATTTATCTGGCAAGAAAAGCCTGTATTCTTATCTGTTGTGATGAACACCATGTATTAGGATGGTATCTATGTCGGTACGAACATTCTGGGGCAGGGGAGGCATTGATGGCACGAATTGCTACTCCGAAATTTGTTGTTTCTGATGGAGGCAGTGGTTTTCGAAAGGCTATGAAAAAAGTCTGGAAAACAGCCAGACTTCAACGATGTATCTTCCATGCATTTTGCCAGGTAAAGCGGTATACGACGACAAGGCCTAAAACTCTGGCAGGGATGGAATTGTATGAAATAGCTAAGGATTTATTGCATATTAAAAATGAGGGACAGGCCTTCGCGTGGATGATTCGACTGGAAGGATGGAATCAGCGCCACAAAAAGTTCCTAATGAAACAAACTCGAGATGAGAATGGGAAATTAAGATATACCCATGAGCGCTTGTTGAAAGCTGATCGTTCGCTTCTTCGCTTAATCCAAACCAAGACACTGTTTACTTACCTGGATAAATCTATTCTAAATGGGGTAAAAGGGCCAGCAACAAACAATCGTATAGAAGGTGGAGTTAATGCACAATTACGTTCAATGCTTCGAAATCACAGAGGACTATCCATTGAAAAAAGAATAAAAGCGGTTTTCTGGTGGTGCTACATGCACTCACCGAAACCGCTTTCATCCACAGAAATACTAAAGGTTATGCCGACCAATGAAAGTATTTCCGATATTTATAATACCATGAAATGAACGAGGTAAATTAGAAGGATCAATTCCCACTTGGGGAGACGCTGTTGTTTGGGAAGAACTTCATAAAACTGATTTTAATATTAGCTTTTACTGGGACTAAAAACACACTTTTTGTCCTATAACCCTGCATACCAGTACATCATGGCCGCCATAGCATAGGCCAGCCAGAAATCAGAATAATGAATCAGCAGATTCCTAGCCTGATTTTCTGTATCCTGCCGTGTAAAAATTCCTGAAGAAATGTTTCTGAGAATTCCCAGAAATATTTCATTCAACTCATTCCTGTCAGTTAAAACATTCGACGTATCAGATGCCATAGTAATCCTTCCGGAATAAAACATATACAATAATCTTGTATTCAGTATAAGACAACAGAGAGAAATTTTACAATAACCTGAATTGCCTGTATGTATAATACCAGGGATATACAGATGCTAAAAAGTGGTTACCGATAATTATATCGATAACCACTTTTCCAATGGGATTAGTTCCCCTTCATCTTATCAATCAGTTTATCCAGGAAAGATTCCTTCCCTTTGTACTGCTTAATATTTTCTCCGGATATATCGGCAAACCGGACCAAAGCCTCTTTTTCTTCCTTATTGAGTTTCTTTGGTACTGCCACCCGGACCACAACATACAGGTCGCCTTTACGGCTGGACTGCAGATGTGGCATACCCGCGCCGCGGATTCTGAACCGGGTTTCGCTCTGAGTGCCTGCCGGAATCTTCAATTCCACCTGGCCGTCCAGAGTATTGACTTTGATAGTGCTTCCCAATGCTGCCGTAACGAAAGAAATATCCTTTCGGCAATACAGGTCATCACCATCGCGTTCGAAATCAGGATCGTTCTTTACAAAGATGTATACATAGAGGTCACCTTTGGGACCACCATTCGTTCCTGGTTCCCCTTCCCCGGCAACACGCATCCGCACTCCGGAATCTGCACCGGCCGGTATATTGATTTCGATGGTCTTGTTTCTTCTGACCACCCCGCTGCCATGACAATCATGGCACGGTTCCTTAATAATCTTTCCTTTACCTCCGCAACGGCGGCAGGAAACGATATTTACCATCTGACCAAACGGCCCGTTACGTACTATACGCTGCTGCCCTGTGCCATGACAATCCGGGCAGGTATCCACGGAGGATCCTGGTTCCGCGCCATTCCCGTGGCAACGGGTGCAGATGTCATTCTTGGTTATGCTGAATTTCTTTTTAACGCCTTTAGCTGCTTCCCGAAGGGTGATATCCATATTATAACGGAGATCAGCCCCCTGCTGCGGACCGTTCCGACGCTGACGTCCACCGGTGAACATATCGAAAATATCTTCAAATCCACCGCCGCCAAAGCCGCCGAAACCACCCTGGCCGAATCCGCCAAAGCCACCAAATCCACCGGCTCCCGGACCGCCGCCTCCCTGGGAGGCCTGTTGATAAGCATCATGTCCAAGCTGGTCATACTGTGCGCGTTTATCTGCATCAGACAATGTCTGATAAGCTTCATTGACTTCCTTGAACTTCTCTTCAGCAGTTTTCGGATCATCCTTATTGAGATCTGGATGATATTTCCGGGCAAGTCTTCGATAAGCTTTCTTGATATCCTGTTCTGAAGCGTTTCTGTCTACGCCCAGAATTTCATAATAGTCCTTGTTGCTCATAAGGAATAAGTCCTGATTTCACTTCCTGTTTACTTCTTGTCGTCGTCAACAACCTTGTAGTCTGCATCTACGACATCATCTTTACCATTCTTAGCGTTCTGCTGGCTCTGTGCCTGTCCCTGCTGCTGTGCCTGAGCCTGCTGAGACTGCTGTGCCTGCTGGTACAGCTTTTCAGTCAGTTCATGAAGCGGCTTGGTCAGTGCATCTGCATCGGCCTTAATCTTTTCTGTATCATCGCTCTTCATGGTTTCCTTAAGCTTAGCTACTGCATCGTTAACTTCCTTAACCTTTGCCGGATCGGCCTTATCGCCAAGGTCCTTAATGGTCTTTTCAGCCTGATAAATCAGTGCTTCTGCATTATTCTTAGCCATAATGGCTTCCTTGCGCTTCTTATCTTCCTCTTCATGAGCCTTAGCATCATCCTGCATTCTCTTGATTTCTTCATCAGAAAGTCCGGAAGAAGACTTGATATCAATCTTCTGTTCCTTGCCTGTGCCCAGATCCTTAGCAGATACATGTACAATGCCGTTAGCATCAATATCGAAAGTTACCTGAATCTGCGGAACTCCTCTTGGTGCCGGCGGAATATCAGAAAGTTCGAAACGACCAAGGGTTTTGTTATCTGCAGCCATTGGACGTTCCCCCTGCAGTACATGGATATCAACAGATGGCTGATTATCTGCTGCAGTGGAGAAGATCTGAGACTTGGATGTCGGAATGGTTGTGTTTCTCTTAATCATGGTTGTGAATACACCGCCCAGGGTTTCAATCCCCAGAGACAGCGGAGTTACATCCAGCAGAAGGACATCCTTAACTTCACCCTTAAGTACACCTGCCTGAATAGCTGCACCTACGGCAACGGATTCATCCGGGTTAATTCCCTTATTTGGTTCCTTGCCAAATTTATTCTTAATCAGATTCTGAACTGCCGGGATACGGGAAGAACCGCCAACCAGCAGAATCTTTTCAATATCATTATTGGTTACGCCTGCATCGCGCATAGCAATGTCGATTGGATCAATGGTTGCCTGTACCAGATCTGCAGTAATGCGGTCAAATTCTGCACGGGACAATGTAGCATCAAAATGAACCGGTGCACCATTAGAATCCATAGTAATGAATGGCAGGTTGATTTCGGTGTTCAAAACGCCGGAAAGTTCAATCTTAGCTTTTTCTGCAGCTTCCTTCAGACGCTGATTGGTCATTGGATCTCTCTTAAGTTCAAAACCATTCTGCTTCTTGAAAGTATCCGCAATCCAGTCCATAACGCGGGCATCGAAATCATCGCCACCCAGATGACCGTTACCGTTGGATGCTTCTACTTCGAATACACCATCTGCAAGATTCAGGATGGATACATCGAATGTACCACCGCCCAGGTCATATACCAGTACACGGTGTTCACCTTCACCCAGCTTGTCCAGACCATAAGCCAGCGCGGATGCGGTTGGTTCATTGATGATACGCAGTACATTCAAACCAGCGATACGACCGGCATCCTTAGTTGCCTGACGCTGACTGTCGGTAAAATAAGCCGGACAGGTAATAACCGCTTCTGTTACCTTTTCTCCCAGATATGCTTCTGCATCTGTTTTCAGCTTCTGAAGAATCATAGCGGAAATTTCCTGCGGGGTATAGCTCTTTCCATCAATATTTACCTTATAGTCGCTACCCATATGACGCTTAATGGATACAACGGTACGGTTCGGGTTGGAAACCGCCTGACGCTTTGCCAACTGGCCAACCAGAATTTCACCAGTCTTTGAGAAACCTACTACAGAAGGAGTAAGTCTGGAACCTTCCGCATTCGGAATAACTACAGGTTCCCCGCCTTCCATAACCGCAACTACAGAGTTTGTAGTACCAAGGTCAATACCAATAACTTTAGACATATCTGAATTCCTCCTTGAATTTCATTGTATATCAGCCCGGTGGATAACCATCTGGACACTGATCATGTAATTAGTTGTGTGCGACCTGAACCTTAGCTGGTCTCAGAACCGCATCACCCATCATATACCCTTTCTGCAGTACAGCAGAAACTGTATCCTTATCCACATCATCTGACTGGATTTCCATTAATGCTTCATGGAAATGCGGATCAAACGCCTTGCCCTGTGCATCCATTTCCTTTACACCGAAATCGGCAAGAACCTTTTCCAACCCCTTCTTGAGAAGATTAAATCCTTCCAGATAAGGACCTGCATTCTCATCCTTTTCCATATGGGCAAGTGCACGGTCAATATTATCGAGAACCGGTAGGAACTTCTTCAGCACATCACCGGTAACCGTAGTGGATAATCTGGCCTGTTCCTCTCTGGTACGGCGTCTGTAATTATCAAAATCCGCCTGCAGTCGTGTATACTGCTTGGTTGCCGCATCCAGTTTAGCTGTCAGCTGTTCTACTGCTTCTGCGGTTTCTGCCAGCTTCTTGATAAATTCTGCCGCATCCCTGGCTTCTGCTTCGTCCGCCGTCTTTCCGGCATCCGATGCTTTAGCGCTGTCAGCTTTGGCTTCCGCCTTTACCTCTTCACTGGCTTCCTGTTTTTTCTTCTCATCTTTCATGCATGTACTCTCCCATCTTTTATGATTTCTTCAACAGCTGGTTCAGTTCCTGCTGCAGATAATACAGAACGCCTATAATCTTACCATATTGCATTCTGGTCGGTCCCATTACCGCAATGGATCCCAAGACCCTCCCATCGGAAGTGAACTGTGCCCGTACAATAGATAAGTCAGATAATGCCTTGGAAACATTTTCTGTACCTATATGTACGGCGATTGGCTTTTCCATTGTTTCGGAAAGCATTCCCTGCAGTGTATCCTGCTGTTCCAGCAGATTCAGGATATCCTGCATACGTTCCACATTCTGGAATTCCGGCTGCTCCATAAGCTCCGCTGCACCACCTGTGTATACCTTCTGATGCGGCAGAAGCATCCGGCTCAGTTCTCCGAAAATCTGAATGAATCCTGACAAATCCCTTTCCACATCCTTCTGGAAAGAAAGAATCAGATTTTCGTTCAATGTATTGACATTACGTCCATGGAGGAAATGATTCAGTTTATCGGCAATAAGCTGAAGTTCATCCATAGTGGTATCCGCCGGCATGGGCACAACCACATTGGTTACATCCCCGCGATCAGATACCGCCAGCAGAATAACTCTTCGTCCATCCAGAGGCAGGAACCTTATATAGTTAAAGCGCACCTGCCTTGCGGTAGAAGAAGCCGCCAGAGACAATGTATGTGTCAATGAGGCCACAATCTTTGCCATGTCCCGGAAAATATCATCCAGTCTGGCTCTGTGTGCCCCCATCATCTTGGTTATAAGGTTTTGCTCTTCGCCGCTCACTGGAGCCGGTTCCATAAGCCGGTCTACATAGAAGCGATATCCCTTGACCGATGGAATCCGTCCTGCCGAAGTATGTGGCTGTTCCAGGTATCCTGCATCTTCCAGATCCTGCATTTCATTTCGGATGGTAGCGCTGCTGACCCCCAGATTATACTTGCGGGCAATAGTGCGGGAACCAACCGGTTCTGCTGTTTCCGCATAATCCTGTACAACCGCCCACAGAACCTGCTGCTTACGCTCATTCAGTTCTGCCTGGTTTTCTTTCTTAAGATTACGTTTCCTATTTGTCATATTAATCACCTTGTTTATTAGCACTCACGCCTTTTGAGTGCTAACTTACAATACAAGAATAGCATTCACCGTTCAGAATGTCAAATAAAAAGCCGGAATTTTCATTGTTTTCTCTATGATTTCAGACCGCTTCCCGGCTCGCCCTATCCACTTCACCAAATGTCATCACCGGGAAACAATAAAAAAGCTGCCAGCCTTATCCGCCCGCAGCTTTTTCTCAGAAATCATATATCATTTTTCTCAGGGCCATACAGGCGCTCCATGCCCTGCCGTGTTACCAGCCAGATGCGGCCCGGACTTTCGGGCCTCTTCCTTTATAAACCGGGGCGCACCACCTTTATAGCCAGTACATGCCTGCTGAATCGTCCTTGCGACCATTCCCCATCTGTCCCGGCTTCCGCCGCCGTTATAACATTTTCCAGATTGCTTTTCACTGTACTATCGCTTCTTTTGCGTACAATCACTGAGCTCACTATAAAAAGAACTGCCAGTCTGACAAAGACTGGCAGTTCTTTTCATGTCGCTATGGTGACCCAAGAGAGATTCGAACTCCCGACACCTTGATTCGTAGTCAAGTGCTCTATCCAGCTGAGCTATTGGGCCACATGGCAGGGGTAGAGGGACTCAAACCCACAACCTACGGTTTTGGAGACCGTTGCTCTATCAATTGCGCTATACCCCTATCTGTCATAACGACTATTAAATAATAACAGGAACGGAGAAAAAATGCAAGAGTTTTTTCTGCTTTTTTTCTCCGTTCCCGTTTCAAATGGCTAATTTTTATGCAAGGCCCGCTTCTTTTGGATCAAGGGTTACGGTTCCGTCTTCCAGCACAAAACAGGGGATTCCGACCCATCCGTTTTTTCTCGCTTCTTCCATAGCCGGGCTGGTATCCCGGAGGTGAATAAATTGTTTCATGTGAAGCACATGGGTCCCTATATCAATCACTTCATAACGAGATGTATCTTTCAACCTGTCCATCAGCACCTGGCAATCCGGACAGGTTGGCATAATATATACTTTGCAAGCAGATGAGTTGTCACAGCTTCAGCAAAAAAATTTTGAACTGAACAAAGAGCTTAAACAGGCAAAAGAAAAGCTGACACGGGCGAAAATCGGCGGCAGACGCAAGGACTACAAGAAAGAAGCGATGATACAGCTATACAAGCATGAACACCCAGACGCCAGTATCAGGACGATAGCGAAAGCAGTCGGCTGTTCGACGACGACTGTGCAGAACGCATTAAAGGTAGTCAAGAGCGACGATAACGGCACTTTGAGCATGATGAACATACCGAGGGACAAGAAAAAGCTCGAACGGATAATCGAGGGGCTGCTGACTGCAATCTCGAAAGATACAAACGATAAAGACAGGCAGATTCATCTGAAAGTGTTGAGATGGCACCAGCTTGTGTTAGACGAACTGGTGCAGGAAAAATAAAGGGCGTGAACGAATAACCCTTTAGGGAGGCGGATTACGATGATTGATGACAAGAAATTGAATGAGATGATGCAGCTTGAAGGAAAGAAGAAAGACCCACAAGCCCAAGAAAAATTCAATGAGTGGTATAGTTCGTTGAATGATGCTGAGAAAGCAGAATTTGAGGCATATAAAAAGAAGCAGTTGAAACTAGGATGGGCTTTACCGTTGTTCCCTTTGGGCAAGGCTTTGCGTCCATGTCACCTCCCACCAAAGAACTGATGAAGCTGGTCTTGGAGCAGAAAATCGCCCACGGCGGGCATCCCGTTTTGCGGTGGAACATGGACAACATTTTCATCCGCACCGACCCTGCCGGGAACATCAAGGCAGACAAAGCAAAAAGCACGGAGAAGATAGACGGGGCGATTGCCCTCATCATGGCTCTTGACCGTGCTATCCGCTGCGGCAACGATACATCGGAGTCGGTGTACGACAGCCGTGGGGTGTGGGTGTTATGAAAGATTACTGCTCGCCATCGTGCGGGTCATCTACATAATCCACCTCGGCATATCCGGGGCAAAGTGTTATCTGATGCTTTAATCCGGCGGGAATAAAATATGTATCCCCTTTCTGATAGGTTTTGGTTTCGCCGTTGGCCGTAAACAAGCATTTGCCGCTCACGACAACCGTCCACTGTGCAGCGTGGGAATGTTCCGGGAAGGGGACTTCTTTCTCAGCAGAAACAAAATAAACTGTTCCCGTTGATGTGTGGTCAACATGGACAGACAAGCCTTCGATTCCGTAGTCTCTGGCAGGGATCTTGTCCATCATTTCAGGAAAAATTTTCAACATTATACATACCTCCTACAATTTTTATGCTCAAGGAGCGTGATGCTAATAAACTTCTTCACTAAACTCTTCCGCTCATGGGACAAGCCTCAAAACAGCTACCACTTCAGCGGCTGGCCGTTCGTCTTTGGCAAGTCTGCCGCCGGAGCCAAGGTCAACGAGTTCACAGCCATGCAGACCACGGCGGTTTACGCTTGCGTCCGCATCTTGGCGGAGTCCATCGCAGGGCTGCCGCTTCACGTCTACGAATATCGAGGGAACGGAAAAGAGCGAGTGCCGGGGCATCCGCTCTATTTTCTTCTCCACGATTCGCCCAACCCCGAAATGACATCTTTTATATTTCGAGAGACGGCGATGATTCACCTTCTTTTGTGGGGAAATTCTTTTTCGCAGATAATTCGGGACGGCATGTGGCATTGTGCTGGTAATAGTTCTTCTGCTATCATTTTCCCTCCTTATGGCTGAACTACATACCGGTCGTCCACATCTTCGGTAAGGCGGACGACGGACGGGCTTCCTGTACCACCACCGCCACCGCCGCCTCCACCGGCATGTTCCCAGTCCTTCCAGGTAATGGATAGCCCGTTCTGGGTTATACGAATGGCATTTCCCACCACGGTACCAACCACCGGCTTATTCCCGGTCAGCCATACTTCGCCGTGCGGCGCATACAGGATGCCATGGAATGCATCGCCGTGATTATTCAGCTGAATATTCCCGTGAAGAGATACCAGAATGGTATGGGCACTACCCGTTTCATTCTTAAACTGCTGGGTAAGATTTACGGACAAATTGCCGTCTGCCACAATAATCCGGTATGGGGTATCATCCCCGGTCCAATCCACATGGAAACCATAATCATCCCTGCTTACATCCAGCTGGTGACTATACTGCCATCCACTGTACTTATTATCATTATCACTGATAATCTGGTCGACATTACTGCTGTTGATTTCTGAAGCCAGGTAGATACCGTTTGCCTTCCGTTCATCAGATGACATATTGGCCCACTGGACTATCTTGTTATACAGATCCGCTGCTGCACCGGATGAATCGGCCTCAATATCCAGCGGGGCGGCATAGTGCTCTGATGCCACTATATCTTTTCCGTACTGAGATCCATCCGCCTCACCTATGCGGGCATAATGGCGCCAGGTATAGGAATATCCTCCCGTAACCGGATTGTACCATGTAATCACTTTCCGGTCATTGTCATAAAGCCCCTTGCCTTCCGACTCATTGACATGATCCCAGTAATTATCACGGCGGTTGACCCAGAGCTTATCATCATCATTAATGGATGTGGAAAATTGCCCTGGATCTACCAGAACACGGCGCGCACCATTCGCTACATTGTCATCAATATACACAGGACCATCGGCATGTACCTGGCCGACAATGTGAATATTGGTATTCTGGAAAATAAGGGATTCTCTGTACCGATTTCCCATCCAGTCCTGATACCATTCCCCCTGGCCCCCGATGATAGCGTAGTTGTAAATGTTGTCACCGCCCGGACTCACGCTGCCTCCACTGAGCTTACAGGTAGCCACTACATGCACAGGAAGCAGATCATAGCCGAACATGCGGGTAAATATAGCCCGGGTGTCCTTTTTAGCATACAGGCTGATCATGACTCCCTGCGCTTCATCATTATCCTTGAATCGGTAAACCACCTTTTCAATCTGTCCGTTGTCGATATCGCTGTTCAGGTATTTTTTCATAGAATTTAATACCTGCGTCCGCTTATCCGGATCATCCCAATCCGCTACATAGGTATATCCCCCGGCCAGAACCGCCGCATCGGCTGCATGCTGCAGTTTAGACTTCTGTACGTACATATACCCCAGATCGTATACCAGCCCGCAGAGGATAAAGATTATCGGCAACATAATGGCCGTAAAAACCAGCATTACCCCTTTTTGTCTGTTGTCCTGCCTGTTCATCCTCTCACCCCGCTTTGTTATACATAATTCTTATAATTTTATTTTACCATAAAGTCAAACCAAGCGGATACTGGGGAAAGCGTATCCTATTCCTGCCATTCCTTCTGATTCACATAGTGGATTCTACTTTCCACCATCCGCCAGCAAAGACCGGGCTGTCAATAGTATGGAAATCAAAGATTTCATAATTCTATGGACTTACAGCCAATGTGATATGTACCCATTATCCTGGACACATAAATCTAAATATTAAGCTGAACGCAGGGATGCTTTCCTATATTCTACGGGAGACATCCATTTCGTTTTTGCTTGAATCCGTTCGTTATTATAATAGTCGATATATTTCTTTACGGCCTGTGAAAATTCATCAAAGGAAGCAAAGTCATCTTCGCAGCCATAATACATCTCATTCTTCATTCTTCCAAAAAAGCTTTCCATAATGCTATTGTCATAGCAATTTCCTTTACGTGACATAGATTGAGTAATTCCGTGTTCTTTCAGCGCGTTCTGGTAGTAATCATGCTGGTATTGCCACCCTTGATCAGAATGGAAAATCAGACCTTCCAGGTGCGGGTATCGTTCGAATGCCTTATTAAGCATACGCTTAATCTGTTCCAGATTCGGGCTTAATGAGAGGTCATAGGCTATGACTTCATTGGTGGCCATATCAAGAATTGGGGAGAGATAGCACTTACCCCAGGAGAAATTGAACTGGGTTATGTCGGTTGTCCACTTCCGCAAAGGCTTTTCTGCCGCAAAATCCCTGTTTATGATATTTTTAGCCACTTTCCCCACACATCCTTTATAGGACTTGTACTTCCCCTTTTCCCTCGGACGCTTGCCCATAAGGCCTGCCATACGCATCAGACGATATACCCGTTTATGATTCACCTTATATCCCAGATGAATGAGTTCATGATGCACTCTCCGTACCCCGTATCGTCCCTTATTCTTATTAAATATGGCTACTAAACCTGCTAACAAAAATCAAGTGTTTTTTCTTAACAGGAGAAGTTGTCCTTCAT
>OGSS01001207.1_pt1 | contig 18159 bp, 10 predicted proteins | sample 1553591 | NCBI WGS metagenome assembly OGSS01 (sample SAMEA2580061, study PRJEB22360) | human gut metagenome | biome: human gut; feature: human-associated habitat; material: faeces | place: Denmark | collected 2008/2010
GCGATTCTTTACGTTCCCGCCGTCCGCAGACGGCGAATCCCCCGCTGAGGTTCAGCGGAAAACTTCCCGCCCCGTCAGGGCGAACCCGCCTGCGGCAGTTCGTGTGCCCCGGTCAGCCGGTGCAGGAAAAAGGGGAGGACGCAAAATCTAACGGCGAAACCGCTGCAAACTTTGTTTATTGCTACAAGATAGCGCAAAACCGGTCGGTTTTGCTTGAAATGACCGGTGCAAAGTGTTAAACTAAAATCGGACTGTTATGGAAGATTAGATACCATACAAGTCCGTTATTTCGTTATAATTTGGATAAAATACACACCGGAAAGGACGAATAACATGAACAACGTGTACGAAAGCCCGCTTTCTTCGCGCTACGCTTCCAAGGAGATGCTCTACACCTTCTCCTCGGATATGAAGTTCTCCACCTGGCGTCGGCTGTGGCTGTCGCTGGCTAAGGCGGAGCGGGCGCTCGGTCTGCCGATCACGCAGGAGCAGGTGGACGAGATGGCCGCGCACCTGACCGACATCGACTACGATGTGGCCCGTCAGCGCGAGAAGGAGGTACGCCATGACGTTATGGCGCACGTTTACACCTTCGGCAAGGCGGCTCCCAAGGCGGCCGGCATTATCCACCTCGGCGCTACCAGTGCGTATGTCGGCGACAATACCGACATCATCCAGATCCGCGAGGGTCTGCTGCTGGTTCGCAAAAAGCTGGCGACCGTACTGGACAAACTGGCGCAGTTCGCGGATGCGCACAAGTCCCAGCCGACCCTCGGCTTCACCCACTTCCAGCCCGCACAGCTGACCACCGTCGGCAAGCGCGCGACCCTGTGGATGAACGAGCTGCTGATGGATTTGAATGAGGTAGAATACCGCATCGAAAACCTGCGCATGCTCGGCAGCAAGGGCACGACCGGCACGCAGGCGTCCTTCATGGAGCTGTTTGACGGCGACGAGAGCAAGGTTAAGGAGCTGGAGAAGCGCATTGCCGACGATTTCGGCTTTGCAGGCGTGGTTCCGGTCTCCGGCCAGACCTACTCCCGCAAGATCGACGCGCAGACGCTCGCAACGCTCGCCGGTATCGCAGAATCCGCTTCCAAGTTCGCAACCGACCTGCGTCTGCTGCAGCACCTGAAGGAAGTAGAGGAGCCGTTCGAGAAGAACCAGATCGGCTCGTCCGCTATGCCGTACAAGCGCAACCCGATGCGTTCCGAGCGTATCTGCGCACTGGCGCGCTACGTCATCTGCGACAGCCTGAACCCGGCGTTCACCTCGGCTACCCAGTGGTTCGAGCGCACGCTCGACGACTCCGCGAACAAGCGCATTTCCGTGCCGGAGGCATTCCTTGCCGTTGACGCAATCCTCAACATCATGATCAACGTCGTTTCCGGTCTGGTCGTTTACCCGAAGGTCATCGAGGCGCACGTTATGAATGAGCTGCCGTTCATGGCAACCGAGAACATCATGATGGACGCCGTAAAGCGCGGCGGCAACCGTCAGGACCTGCACGAGCGCATCCGCGAGCACTCCATGGCTGCGGGCAAGCGCATCAAGGAGGAGGGCCTCGAGAACGATATGGTTGACCGCATTGCCGGCGACCCGATGTTCGGCATGACCCGTGAGCAGATCCTCGAGCACCTCGACCCGTCCGCTTACATCGGCCGCTGCCCGTCTCAGGTAGACGAGTTCCTGAGCGAGTGTGTTCGTCCGGCGATCGCGCCGTACCTCACCGGTGAGGACGTAAAGGTAGAGATCAACCTTTGATTCGTTTCAGACTACAGTCTGAAACGAGACAGGATGTACCGCGCACAGCGCGGATACATCCCGGGCGCATATTTGCGCGTCGCACGCGGCACACAAATATGCTTACTGGTATAAAAATCGAGGTACATGCCCCCGGTTTTTATGAATATCCCGCATAGCGGGATATTCTATTGTATGCGCGCCACAGGCGCGGAATTGTTATACAATATGTGCAGAATGATTGACTTTTTGGCTATTATGCTGTATACTAAATCAGTTGTGTAACAAAAAAATTAAAGGAGGCACTTGCAAGTGAAAAAGAGTGTAACTTCCTTTATCGCGGTCATGCTGATCATCATTTTCCTCGGCGTGACGGCGGTAACAGGAGTGTACATTCCGGGCGGCTGGACCATGCCGTTCCGGAACACGGCAACGTCCGACACGTCTGCGACGGATACGAGCGATACCTCGTCTACCGACAGCAGCGCAGACACGGCGGACAACAAGGCAGACAGCACGGATGCGTCTGCTGACACCTCTGCTGACTCGGCTTCGACCGATTCCGCAGACACGACAGACTCCGGTCTGAAGGCCATCATCCCGAGCGTACTCGATACCGACAACGGTATCCGTCTGGGTCTGGATCTGGTCGGCGGCTCCCGTATCGTTTACGAGGCGGAGATCCCGGACGGCTACGACATGAACAACCTGTCCGACGACATGAACTCGGTACAGAAGGTCATTCGTCAGCGTCTGACCGACAAGGGCTTTACCGAGGCTACCGTATCCCTCAGCGGCGAGAACCGCGTAACGGTTGAGATCCCGCAGATCACCAACCCGGAGGAAGCGGTTCAGACCCTGGGCACCACCGCACAGCTGTCCTTCCTCGATGCCGACGGCAAGGAGTGGCTGTCCGGCTCGGACATCAAGAAGGCGTCCTACGGCTACGGCAACCCGACGAACGGCATGTCCGATCAGCACTACGTTGAGGTGCAGTTCACCTCCGAGGGCAAGGAAAAGTTCGCTGAGGCGACCGGCTCCGTTGCTGCCCGCACGGACGGCACCAACCAGCTGTACATCGTAATGGACAAACAGATCATCTCTGCTCCGTCCGTTTCCGAGAAGATCGACAACGACAGCTGTGTTATCACCGGCTCGTTCACCCGCGACAGCGCGACCGAGCTGGCAAACCTCATCAACGCAGGTCAGATCCCGTTCTCGCTCAAGCAGGTAGAGCTTCGCTCTGTCGGCCCGCAGCTCGGCGCTGACGCGATGAGCTCCAGCCTGAAGGCAGGCCTGATCGGTCTGGTACTCGTTATGCTGTTCATGATCATCATGTACCGCATTCCGGGCGTTGTTTCCTGCTTCGCTCTGTGCTTCTACATGGTTATCGAGGCGCTGCTGTTCAGCCTGATCCGCGTAAACCTGTCCCTGCCGGGCATTGCAGGTATCATCCTGTCCATCGGTATGGCGGTTGACGCAAACGTCATTATCTTCGAGCGCATCAAGGAGGAAATGGCTGCCGGCAAGACCGTCAAGAGCGCCATTGACTCCGGCTTCAAGCGTGCGTTCACCGCAATTCTGGACTCCAACATCACCACCCTGATTGCGTGCGGCGTGCTGTTCTTCCTTGGCACCGGCACAATCGTCGGCTTCGCTACCACGCTGGGCATCGGTGTTATCGTGTCCATGTTCACTGCGCTGACCATCACGCACTTCCTGCTCAGACGCATGGTGGATTTCCACATCCGCAATCCGAAGGCTTACGGCCTGCGCGAGCGCAAGGAAGAGAAGAAGCATTTCCCGATCCTCAAGAACTTCAAGATCTTCAGCGGTATCTCTGTCGTACTGATCGTAACCGGCCTGATCGCGCTGATCCTGCTGCCGTTCGGCAAGAACCTGTTCAACCTGAGCATCGACTTTGCCGGCGGTACCGAGATGGAGTTCAACATGCATACCGCAGTTACGCAGGATATCCAGACCGAGGTCAGCGATCTGTTCAAGGACGCAACTGGTGTGGACGCATCCTCTGTAACCTCCTCCGGTGACGGCAACGAGGACGTGCTGATCCGCTCCACCTCGATTAATTCCGAGCAGCGTGCTGCCGTGATCGACAAGATGCTGGAGAAGTACAGCCTTGCCGATACCGATATCCTCAACAACAACGACGTATCCGCTTCTGTCGGCAGCGACCTGCAGCGTTCGGCATTCATCTGCTCGATCCTTGCAATCCTGCTGATGCTGGTGTACATCACCTTCCGCTTCGAGCTGACCAGTGGTCTGGCTGCGATCTGCTGCCTGGTTCACGACCTGCTCGTTATGCTGAGCGTTTACGTTCTGCTGCAGATTCCGCTCGACAGCAACTTCATCGCTGCTGCACTGACCATCCTCGGCTACTCCATCAACGCGTCCATCATCGTATTCGACCGCGTTCGTGAGAACCTGCGCACCGCGCGCAAGGAGCCGTTTGAGGTCATCGGCGAGAAGAGCATCTGGCAGACCATGGGCCGTACCATCAACACCACGCTTACCACGCTGTTCACCATCGGCATGGTATACATCCTCGGTGTTCCGTCGCTCAAGCAGTTCACCCTGCCGCTGATCGTCGGTATCCTGGCCGGCGGCTGGTCGTCCGTTATGCTGTCTACCGGTCTGTGGGGCTTCTTCCGTAAGAAGTTCCGCCGCCGCCGCAAGATCTAACGACTATCGAAAAGGCACCCGTTCGGGTGCCTTTTTTGCGTCCGTTTATCGGCGCAGGGGGAGCGGGGAATACGAACCGCGTGGGCGGGTTCGCCCGGACAGGCGGCAGCCTTTTTCTCTGCACCGGCTGAGCGGGGTACTCGAACTGCGTTAGCGTGTTCGTCCCTAACGGGCGGGGAGTTTTTCGCTGAACCTCAGCGGGGGGATTCGCCGTCTGCGGACGGCGGGAACGTGCCGCGCCCCGCGGCAGGGGGCGCTGACGCCGCGCGGGCGCACAAGAGGGTAGACACCTGCGGTTTCCACCCTCTTGTGAATTACCCCTTTCCCTTAGAGGGTCTGGCGCAGATTGCCGACATGTGACCGCTGCGAAACAGGGGAACGGCAGAGGATTTTTTCTTCCGCAGAGACGCACTGCGTGCGCTCATGTATCCGCATATTCGCAGTGTCGGATACCGTTCTGCTACACATATCAGCAACTCTTCGCAGAGGTCGGCATAACAGTGCCGACCAAACTTCTTGCGCGTTGCAATAGACAGCACCTGCGAAGATAAATTGCACCAAACGCTTAATTCGTAGGTGCCGTGCATAAACTCCAGACTAACGGATTGCGCGACACTGTTATGTCGCGCCTGCGTTGACTAAACCGCCTGTGTAGCAGTACGTTATCTGACACTGCGAATAGGCTGCTCATGAGGACGGACACCGAAGGTAGTCCGTCCGTAGCAGAGGAAAAATCCTCTGCCGTACCCCATTTTCGAAGCGGTCGCCGCTCTCTGATTTTCGCCGGGCTAACAAACAAGGGAAAGGTAGGAGTTCAAAGAGGAAGGGAAACCGCAGGTGTCCCTTCCTTTTTGCCCCCGCGGCGGGCGCCGCAGTCTCCTGCGCTCCGCAGAGCGCAACTCCCCGCTGAGGTTCAGCAAAAAAACTGCCGCCCGTTAGGGGCGAACCCGCTTACGCAGTTCGCGTGCCCCGGTTAGTCGGTGCTGAAAAACTGCCGCCCGTCAGGGGCGAACCCGCTTACGCAGTTCGAGTACCCCGCTCAGCCGGTGCAGAAAAGGAGCCGCCCGTCAGGGGCGAACACGCCTGCGGCAGTTCGCGTTCCCCGGTCAATCGGGGCAGGATAATAGGTGAAATCTGCGATACTACTCTATTTTATTATAAAATGCACCCGCTCCTGCGTCAAGCGCAACCGCCCGGCGAATCCTGACGAATTTTTCTAACAGCCGTCGGATTACACAATCCCCAATATGTAGTTACCAATCGGAAACAGGACAACAAAATGCAGGGAAAAGTGCCGAAAATACAAAGTGAGCCTGTCGAAATGCGTCGAATATGACTGTTTTCTGTACTTTACAAACGGTAATACAGCGAGTATAATATAAATATATATTTTATAGTTGTGCCTTCTGCGGCACAACGCAGACGGAGAATGTTGGAATGAGTGATTTTTCGCGCACGCTTGCGCTTCTGCGACGGGAAAAGAAAATAAGTCAAAGAGCGGCAGCGGGCGACCTCGGCGTTTCGCAGGCGCTTCTCAGCCACTATGAGAACGGACTGCGCGAACCCGGTCTGTCTTTTGTTGTGCGTGCGGCGGATTATTACGGCGTGTCCTGCGACTACCTGCTCGGCCGTTCGATGGCGCGTGACGGCTCTGCTGTGCCTGCCGAGCGCATGGAGGGAACAGCCACCGAGACGGAGCACAGCCAGATCGTGCAGGCGGCAGCCCTGCTGCTGCAGGTTGCCGAATCGCTCGAGAGCAAGCAGCTTTCGCACGAGATCGAGTCGTATTTCGCGGTTGCGATCTACAAGGTGTACCGCTATCTCTACATGGCCGACCCGGCCGGAGTGGATGCGGTGTTCCGCGCGCCGCAGGATCGCTTCGAGTACCTGTGCGATGCCCGCATGAAGGAGCATGAGCTGAAAATCCGTCTGGCGGCCAACGGCGAGGAAGGCTGCGGTCTGACGCAGGAGAATATCCGGCGGATGCCGCTCGCCCCGAGCGAGATTGCACGGCGTTATCCGGATTTGTCGAGCGCACTGCTGACTGTTCTGCAGCAGGTGTCGGATTCGATCGACCGGAAAAATAAAATGCAATAATTTCGGATAAACCTATTGACAAATACACCGGCGTGAGGTATACTAAACAAGTCGCTGAGACAAGACGACTTGATGAAATGCTGGTGTAGCTCAGTTGGTAGAGCAGCTGATTTGTAATCAGCAGGTCGGGGGTTCAAGTCCGTCCACCAGCTCCAATCAAGCTGGTAATTGAATATGGAAGGTTTCCCGAGTGGCCAAAGGGAACAGACTGTAAATCTGTCGTCTATGACTTCGGTGGTTCGAATCCACCACCTTCCACCAAAAGAACCGATACTCATTCGAGTATCGGTTCTTTTTTTGGTGTCAGGTGGAATGGATTCGAAAGCCGGCTCTTGGAAACGTGCCGGTGGCACGTTTCAACCGGCGTGGCTTGCCTGTAGGCCGACAACCTCTAAAATATTTAATGGTTGTTCCCGCAGCAAAGCGAATCCACCACCGGACGGGTCGGCAGACGTGTAGCAGTGCGACCGTGGGCGGCAATAGCCAATCCCGGCAGGCACGCGCCCAATCCGAAGGGAAGAACAGGTTGTTCGATAGCGAAATCAACCTACACAGGCGTTTGCAACGATATATTGCCGTTTGCGATGTTATCCCGTCGTGTGCGCCCGGACAGCGCAAAATCATACGGTTCGTGGGCGAACACTCCGACTCGCTAAGAGCCGCCTACGGCGGTTGCTCGCTGGACGCCCACTGTGGTGGGTGTGTTCGCCCCTACGGTGAAGTCGGTGCAGATGAATTTACAAACGGTGTGCCGAGGTCGTACCCCAGGGCACCTTCTCTTGCGGCTTTGCCGCAATTCACCTTGGCACACCCTACGGGATAGACTGTACAGACCGAAAAATATTTTCTCCGAGTTGACCACTCATGGTCAATTTTTTATATAATCCGGCGTATAGATGAGGGTAGAAGCTATGCCAGTCAAGGCGAATGCAGCGGCACATCAGCGGGCGTGAGAACCACAACGGCGGCGACCTGAGCCGATGAAGCTGCTCCATCGAACAGAGCAAAATCAGCCTTGTTGGGTATCAACAGGGCCTATTCCCATGCCCATCGTTTTTTCTCGTCCGGAAAACGCGATTTCTCGTCCGGAAAACGGCATTTCTCGTCCAGAAAGTACACAGAGCAGAGAAGAGCAGAGGACAGAACAGAAGAGCAGAGAAGAGCAGAGCATAGCAGAGAACAGCAGAGCAGACAAAATTGAGAATGGAAAATGATTCTGTCTGACCTGACTCTGACTGACGAAAAGAGATTTTCTAAATTGCTTTCTGCAAATAAAAAAGGACCTCCGGTAAAACCGGAAGTCCTTGATCTATCGTTTTGGTAACGAGATTACTTAGCCATGGAAGCAACTTCTGCTGCGAAGTCGTCAACCTTCTTCTCGATGCCCTCGCCCTTTTCGAAGCGAACGCACTTAACCAGCTTGATCTCGCCGCCCAGCTCCTTGGCAACAGCCTTGATGTGAGCCTCAACGGAAACCTTGTTCTCCTTAACGAAAGCCTGCTGCAGGAGGCAGTTCTCCTCGTAGTACTTGCCGATACGGCCGTCTACCATCTTGTGGATGATCTGCTCCGGCTTCGGCTTAGCAGCGGTCTTGTTCTCCTCGAGAGCCTGGATCAGGAGGATCTCCTTCTCCTTTGCGAGGGTAGCCTCGTCAACGTCGGACTTGTCCAGGAAGGACGGGTTCATAGCAGCAGCCTGCATGCCGATGTCCTTGCCCAGCTCCTTAACAGTAGCGTTATCCTTCAGGTTGTCGGAAATTTCCAGACCAACCAGAACGCCGATTACGCCGCCCATGTGGTTGTAAGCAACGTTAACGGTGGAGTTGTCGAAACGCTCGAAACGACGGATCTGCAGGTTCTCGCCGATGGTCAGAACCTTCTCCTGCAGAGCGTCCTGAACGGTGCCTTCGCCCATCTTGCAAGCCTTGAGAGCCTCAACGTCAGCTGGAGCGTCCTTGATAACAACGTTGGCAACGTCGGAAACGAACTGCTGGAAGTCAGCGTTCTTAGCAACGAAGTCGGTCTCGGAGTTTACCTCGATGATTGCGCCTACGCCGCACTCATCACATACGGTAGCCTTGACCAGACCCTCAGCAGCGATACGGTCTGCCTTCTTGGCAGCCTTAGCCAGGCCCTTCTCACGGAGCAGCTCGATAGCCTTGTCGAAGTCGCCGTCGGCCTCGGTCAGTGCCTTCTTGCAGTCCATCATGCCTACGCTGGTCATTTCGCGGAGCTTCTTTACGTCAGCAGCGGTAAAAGCCATTTTATTATTCCTCCAATTTATGATTTTACGATGAAAAAAACGTAGGGCCCAACGAACACCGGCGCGCCGGGTCGTCGCGCCCTACGAACAACTCACTGAATGTTATATTGAGTTATGAATTACTCAGCCTTTGCGTCAGCCTTAGCCTCAACCTCGAGCTGCTCGCCCTGCTTGCCTTCCAGAACAGCGTTAGCCATGGTCTGGGAGATCAGCTTGATAGCGCGGATAGCGTCGTCGTTGCCCGGGATAACGTAGTCGATCTCGTCCGGATCGCAGTTGGTATCAACGATTGCAACGATCGGAATGCCCAGCTTGCGTGCTTCTGCGATCGCGTTCTTCTCCTTGCGGGAGTCAACTACGAACAGAGCGCCCGGAAGCTCCTTCATTTCCTTAACGCCGCCGAGGTACTTCTCGAGCTTAGCGATCTCGAGCTGGAGCTTGATAACTTCCTTCTTCGGGAGCAGATCGAAGGTGCCGTCAGCCTGCATCTTCTGCAGCTGGTTCAGACGAGCGATACGGGTACGCATGGTCTTGAAGTTGGTCAGCATGCCGCCCAGCCAACGTGCGTTAACGTAGAACTGACCGCAACGCTCAGCCTCTTCCTTGATTGCGTCCTGTGCCTGCTTCTTGGTGCCGACAAACAGGATGGACTTGCCGGAAGCTGCCATATCGCGTACGAAGAAGTATGCTTCCTCGAGCTTCTTTACAGTCTTCTGGAGGTCAATGATGTAGATACCATTGCGCTCGGTGAAGATGTAGGTAGCCATTTTCGGGTTCCAACGACGGGTCTGATGGCCGAAGTGTACGCCGGCCTCCAGCAGCTGCTTCATAGAAATTACTGCCATTTTGTTTTTCCTCCTTGGTTTTTCCTCCATCCCTGATCATCTGACAGCGGCAACAGAACGAGCGTCCCATCACCGACCGCTTTCATCACGGGATGTGTGAATTCATGCTATGATAGTTTACACCAATGGGAGGGGGATGTCAAGAGGAAAGTTGAAAATTGAGGATGGAAAATGGAGAATGGAGAATGAACGATACGGTTTACGGGGATTCTGCGGGTTTGGATTACATTAAATATACCGTATCGAATGATTGGAATGCTTTGCGGTCAATTAAATGAATATCGTAGGGTGCTGAAATCGTTTTTCGCTGCATAAAATTATGGCAGGAGGGGATTCCTTTGCGATTGGGTTTTCGTCATACCGCGTTTCAGGCGGTATGCACGGTTTTGGTTTTATGCTTTGCGCTCGGACTGCTTGAGCGTGCCGACACGGTGCAGCCGGTATTCGGGGAGGACAGCGTGCGCGTGCCGATTCTAATGTACCACAGCATTCTCAAGGACAGCGCACGGCAGGGCAAATATGTTATCTCGCCGGCGGTTTTGGCGGCCGATCTGGACGCCTTGCAGGAGAAGGGGTATACCGCCGTAACGGTGAGCGATCTGCTGGCGTATGTACAGGACGGCGCAGACCTGCCGGAGAAGCCGGTGATGATCACCTTCGATGACGGCTACTACAACAACTACATTTACGCCTATCCGCTGCTCAAACAGCGCGGAATGAAGGCGGTTGTGTCCATCATCGGCAGCCAGACCGCGCTTTTCACCGACAACGGAGAGGAAAACGCCTACTGGTCGCATTTGCGGCTTGACCGCCTGCGCGAAATGCAGGATGTGTTTGAGGTGCAGAATCATTCGTGGAACCTGCACGAGTACAGCGAACGCCGCGGCTGTCTGCGCCGCAGAGGCGAGGACGAAACGCGCTACGAGACGCTGCTCCGCGAGGACACCGAGCAGACGCAGACGCTCATCACGGACGCCGGGCTGCCCGCGCCGACCTGCTATACCTATCCGTTCGGCGCGTGCTCCAAAGAGAGCGAAACGCTGCTCAAAAGCATGGGCTTCCGGTGTACACTCGGGTGCGAGGAGCGCGTCAATACCGTTACACGCAATCCGGACTGCCTGTTTGAGCTGGGGCGGTTCAACCGTCCGGCAGGGCAGAGCACGGAAAGTTTCCTGCACCGCGCGTTAGGAGAGGATTAAATGCAGAATACCATGCGATTTTCCGAGCTGCACTGCCGTGAGGTGATCAATCTGTGCGACGGAGCACGGATGGGCGAGGTGAGCGATCTGCTGTTCGATCCGGTCTGCGGACAGATTACCGCACTCGTTGTGCCCGCGCAAAGCGGCATTGTCGGGTTGTTCTCCAAAAATGACTGCGTTATTCCGTGGGGATGCATTGAAACCCTTGGGGAGGACTATATTCTGGTGAGATACAGGGAGAAATAATGCAGGATTAAATCTATACCGCAGGGCGGGGCACTCCGGAGTGCTCCGCCCTGCGGAGAAGGCAAAACCACATCAAATGCAAAAAGAAAAAGGCGGACAACCGTCCGCCTCAGCTTGTCGAAAAAGCGATATTCGATTTTTATGCTTCGTGCGGCAGCACGCATTCAATCGAATTTGCTTTGCAAATTCATAAATTCCGGGAGCATGTATCTCGGAATTTATACAAGGGAAGAAAAAATGTGTCCGCAGGACGCGGTTTTTCTTCGAGATTCGCTCGAAAGCGTGGTTTCGAGCGAGAGGCTGTTCGGAAAACGAAGTTTTTCGACAGCCCCAGGGACATACTGAAAAGTATGTCCCTTTTTCACACCCGCAATAAAAGGAGGAACTCAAAGGATTATGAGAACATCAGCCAAACATCCCTGCCGCCTGATTGCAGCCGCGCTTGCCGCTCTGCAGCTATGCGCAGGTGCTGCCGGAGCCGTTTTCGATAACAGCTTCAGCTACACCTACTCTCTCGGCAGCGGCCTGCAATACAGCCGCACCGAGGGCAAAAACAGCGCTGGTCTGCAGCGCGCGAACGTGCTGACATACTCGCCGAACACCGGTGTAACACCCATCATTGTCTACGCCGATGAGCAGCTGTACGGCAGCAAGGCCACTATCACAAACGCGGTGAAATATCTGCAGAATCAGGGTAAAACCGTGCTCGGCGGCACGAATGCAGACTTTTTCGTTATGTCTACCGGCATCCCGATCGGTCTGGTCATCGACAGCGGCGAGCTCATTTCGTCCGATGCCTGGCAGTATGCGGTCGGCTTCAAAAAGGACGGCACAGCTGTCCTCGGCCGCCCGACTATGGGCATCCGCGTGAGCGGCAAGAGCGGCACGGTCAACGTATCCTACTTCAACAAGACGCGCACGACGGCTGGCGCGTACCTGCTCGATCACAACTACGATGACTCGACGCACTTTGCAGTCAAGGGCACGAGCATTATCCTCGAGCGCGTGGATGATACACCGGTCAAGGTCAACGGCTCGGTCAAGCTCAAGGTCGTGAACAAGGGCACGGGCAGCAGTCCCATTACGATCACAAAAAACCAGATGGTGCTCACCAAGTCGGACGGCGCAAATGTGCCCTCGTGGGTGGATTTCGAGGTTGGCGAGGAAGTCACGCTGTCCATCGCATCGAATGACAGCAGCTGGAGCGACGTGCAGTACGCAGTCGGCGGCAAGCTGCTGATGGACAACAGTACGATCACGACCGACGGCATCGACGCAGGCTCGACCCGCAGAGCACGCAGCGCAGTCGGTGTGAAGGCGGACGGCACGGTTGTTCTGTATGAAATCGACGGCAACCAGCCCTCGTACAGCATCGGTCTGACGGCGGCAGAACTCGGTCAGGAGCTGAAGGAGCTCGGCTGTGTCCGCGCCATCTGTCTGGATGGCGGCGGCTCCTCCGCGATGGCGGTCCGCAATCCCGGCGAGAGCACCGCAGCATTGATCTCCCAGCCGTCGGACGGCTCGCAGCGCGCGTGCGCCAACTACATTTTCTTTGTGAACAACATCGCGCCGGACGGCGTGACGGCTCATGCTGTGCTCACGCCCAGCCACCGCTATGTGCTCCCGGGCGGAAATACCTGGTTCTCGGTCAAGGGTGCAGATGCGTCTTACGCCTCGGCGGACGCACCGACCGACCTCAGCTACACGGTGAATGATGAGCTGGGCACGGTCTCCGGCCAAACCTTCACCGCAGGCAGCAAGGCCGGTCGCGCGACCATTACCGGCTCAAACGGCGCGGTTTCCGGCTCGATGAACGTGTGCATCACCACCGGCGTAGACTCGATCGCACTGCAGAGCGGCGGCAAAGCGCTCAGCTCTATCTCGGTCAAACCGGGCCAGAGCATCAACGTGGATGCGCTCGCGTATCACCTCGGGCATACGATGGGTGCTGCGGATTCCTGTTTCAAGTGGAGCGTATCCGGCGATGTCGGTGCGGTAAATGCGGACGGCGTGTTCACTGCGGGCAGCCGAATGGCCTCCGGCACGCTCACCTGCTCGTATGGCAGCGTAAGCAAGTCCATTTCGGTCAATGTCGGCATGGGCGACGCGCAGAGCGCTCATACCGTTGCGGATTTTGAAAGCGGTCTGAACAATCTGACCGCATCGGACGGCGTGACGCTCTCGCGGGTAACGGATTACACCTCGGTGGCACGCGGCACCGGTTCGCTCAAGGCGATGTGGAACGGCACCGGTACGGACGGCTTTACGATTTCCGTTCCGGCGGCTGATGCTTCGAGCATGAAGCACCTGACACTGTGGGCGCACAGCAGGAACACGGCAGGCACGTTCACGGCGGTGTTTGCCGACGCGGAAGGCAATGAGCTGACCGCTCCCCTGTCCGCTGCAACCGGAAACAGCTGGAAACAGCTGACGGCAAGCGTGCCGGACGGCGCACAGCAGTTCACCGGTCTGCGGTTTGACAAATCTGGCGCAGGCTCCGGCGGCTCGGCGCTGTACCTCGACCAGATCGTACTGAGCGCAGATCATGCGGTGACAAATACGGATGCACCGTCGGTCAAGCTGAATACGACCTCGGCAACGATCAGCATCGGCACAAATGCCGCGCTTTCCGGCACTGCCACCATGGAAAACGGCAAATATCCGGTCCGCGCAAGCAATATTGCGGTCAAGGTGGACGGCAAATCCGTTTCCGGTGCAGCTGTAATGAACGGCTCGACCATGACCATTACAACCGGCACGCTGTCTGCCGGTACGCATACCGTGACTGCCGACGTGTCCGATGATGCAGGCAACCGCACGCGCGTTTGTGCGACCGTAACCGCCGGTTCGGCATCCAACGTGTTCGCGGACACCGCGTCGCATTGGGCAAACGGCTATGCTTCCCTGCTGAGCGCACGCGGCATCATGAAGGGCGAAACCGCAAACGGCAGCACCTATTTCCGCCCGAACCGCAACCTGACCCGTCAGGAGTTCGCGGTGACGATGGCGCGTCTGCTGAATCTGGATACCTCCAGCACCTCCGGCACGCTCGGCTTCGCCGATGAGGACAGTATTCCGAGCTGGGCGCGCGGCGCAGTTGCCGCAGTTTCGCGTGCGAACATTATGAACGGCTCGAGCAGCAACGGTAAGCTGTACTTCAACCCGCAGGCCACCATGACGCGTACTGAGGTTATGACGGTCATCGGCCGCTGCCTGCCGCGCGGCTATGCGGCGGTCAGCCTGAATTATACGGACGCGTCCGTGATTCCGTCGTGGGCGACCGAGCAAGTCAAGACCTGCGTCTCCGCCGGTGTCATCGGCGGTTACTCGGATGGTACCATCCGACCGAACGGCAATATCACCCGCGGTGAGATTGCGAAAATTCTGGCTCTGTTCTGATAGCTGTCGCACAACCGCAGTTTTGCAACAAAAACACCCGTCAAGAAAAATCTTGACGGGTGTTGAGACTGTCGAAAAACTTCGTTTTTCCGACAATCTGTGTTTTGACTTTGCAAAACACGGACGTCCGAAAGTTCCCGTGCGGAAACTTTCTCCCTCTTAAAGTATCAAAACCGAGGTACACGCCCCCGGTTTTGATATATTTGCTTCTCAAATATTATTTCATGCGCGCTGCCGCGCGGCAACGTCAACATCACGAAAACGAACTTTATTGACCGACTGAACACCCGTCAAGAAAATCTTGACGGGTGTTTTCTTATGCCTTTTCAGTTTTCTTCGGAAGCAGCAAGCCAATCAGCAGACCGACCGCAGCCGGCATCAGCCAGCCGAAGCCGAGTGCGTTCAGCGGCAGTGCCCGCAGCAGCGGCGACACGACCGGAATCGGGAATGCCGCGGCAATGCTCTGCACCGCAGTAAAGGCAATGCAGAGGCGGTAAACCGCACCGTGTTTCTCCGGCTTCGGGAGAAACGACAGCACGATCAGCACGATAGCGACCGGATAAATCGCGTTCAGCACCGGCGTGGACAGACGAATAATACCCGCCAGACCGATATTCGAAATAATCATGCTGGCCGCAGCAAAGAACGCCGCAATGGCCGGATACGGAATACGCGGCAGCAGCTCATGGAAATACTGACCGACGCAGGCAATCAGGCCGACACAGGTATTGAAGCATGCAATGACGAAAATTGCGGCAAGCAGCACCTGCCCGACCGGGCCAAACAGACCTCTGGCAATATTGCTCAGCGTGTCCGCGCCAGTCGAGCCGCCCGGCCATGCCGCTCCGGACAGTGCGCCAACGTGCGTCAGCATCGCGTAAACCAGAAGCAGCATTGCGCCTGCAATCCAGCCTGCACGGATGGTGCTGCGGCGCACCTGCTGTTCGTCCTCGATACCGTAATCCCGAATATTCAGCGCGATAACCGCGCCGAAATTGAGTGCCGCCAGCGTATCCATTGTCTGGTAACCATCCAGAATGCCCCTCAGGCCCGGCAGCGAAGCATAGGCTGCGGTCGGCACGCCGTAATGCTCTGCCACCGGATGAAACAGGCAGCCGAAAAACAGCACGAAAATCAGTACGATCAGCGTCGGACACAGAATGCGTCCGAGCCAGCTTGTCAGCTTTTCCGGGTGCAGTGCAACAAAAAACGCTGCCGCAAAGAACACGATAGAGTAAATCAGCTGCCGCATTGCATCTCCGCCAATGAGCGGCGCGAGCATTTGGAACGATGTGCTCGCCGTGCGCGGGATGGCCAGACACGGACCGATCGACAGGTAAACCAGCAGCGCAAATATCTGCGCAAATCGCGGATGCACACGCCCGGCCAGCTCGGACAGCCCGCCTGCACGCGCGACAGCGATCACGCCAATAACCGGCAGACCGATCGCGCTGACCGCAAAGCCGACAAAGGCCAGCCACGCGACAGTGCCCGCCTGTGCACCGAGATACGGCGGGAAAATCAGGTTTCCGGCACCGAAAAACATGGAAAACAGCGTAAAGCCTACCAGAAGCAGGCTCCTTCGGTTTAACTTTTGCATAGCAGTTCTCCCCTTCCTTATGAATAGTGAAAGCGCCATCATCGCGGGACAATGGCGCTCGGGTTTGTATCCGAGTCAGATGCGTTTGCTCATTTTTTCGCTGTATTCTGCGCGGTAAGCCTCGAATGTGCCGTTATCGAGTGCGTCGCGGATTTCCTGCATGAGGTGGTTGTAGAACCACAGATTGTGCATGACGAGCAGCCGCTGAGACAGCATTTCACCGCTCTTGAGCAGGTGGCGCAGATAAGCGCGGCTGAACCGCTGACAGGTCGGGCACTGACAGCCTTCTTCAATCGGGCGGTCATCGGTCTGGTACTTGGCGTTCATAATGTTCAGGATGCCGTTATGCGTGAACAGATGACCGTGACGCGCGTTGCGGGTCGGCATAACGCAGTCGAAGAAATCAATGCCGCGAGCGACACCTTCAATAATGTTGCTCGGTGTGCCGACACCCATCAGGTAGCGCGGCTTATGCTCGGGCGCATGCGGCAGAACAACATCGAGAATATGGTACATGACCTCGGTGCTTTCACCGACGGCAAGACCGCCGATGGCATAACCCGGCAGATCCAGCTCCGCAATTGCCTGCATATGCTCGATACGCAGGTCGTCATAAGTGCCGCCCTGATTGATACCGAACAGCATCTGGTGCGGATTTACCGTATCCGGAAGCGTGTTCAGACGGTCAAGCTCGGTTTTACAGCGTTTGAGCCAGCGCGTGGTACGGTCAATGGAGTTTTTAACATACTCACGCGGCGCGGGGTTCTCGATACACTCGTCGAACGCCATCGCAATGTCCGAGCCGAGGTTGGACTGGATGCGCATGCTCTCCTCCGGTCCCATGAAAATCTTGCGGCCGTCAACGTGCGAGTGGAAGGTTACGCCTTCCTCCTTGATCTTGCGCAGAGTCGCCAGCGAAAACACCTGAAAGCCGCCGGAGTCGGTCAGCATCGGACCGTCCCAGCGCATGAATTTGTGCAGACCGCCCATCTGCTTGACGATCTGGTCGCCCGGACGGACGTGCAGATGATAGGTGTTGGACAGCTCAATCTGGCAGCCAAGCTCCTTGAGATCGAATGCGTCAACCGCACCCTTGATAGCACCCGCTGTGCCGACATTCTGGAATACCGGCGTCTGTACCACGCCATGTGCCGTACAGAACTCGCCGCGGCGGGCGCGGCCCTCGGTTTTGATTAGGTTAAATTTTCCGATTTCCATAATTCCCTCTTATCCTGTTTTATTAGTACAAAAGCATCGAATCGCCGAACGAGAAGAAACGATATTCTTCCTTAATGGCTTCCTGATACGCGTTCATGACCATTTCTCGTGTTGCAAATGCCGAAATCAGCATCATCAGTGTGCTCTCCGGCAGATGGAAGTTGGTCACAAGATGATCGACTGCCTTGAATTTATAGCCCGGATAGATGAAAATATCCGTCCAGCCGGACTGTGCGCGCACGGTACCGTCGTCAGCCGCGATGGTCTCCAGCGTGCGGCTGGCTGTTGTGCCGACCGCCCAGATCTTGCCGCCTGCGGCACGCGTATCGTTGATGATCCCCGCGGTCTCTTCGTCCATGATATAATACTCGGAGTGCATGATGTGGTCGGTGATCTCATCCTCCTTGACCGGGCGGAACGTACCCAGACCAACATGCAGCGTCACGAACGCCAGTTTTACTCCCTTGGCTTTCAGCGCGTCAAGCAGCTCGGTCGTGAAGTGCAGGCCGGCGGTCGGTGCAGCTGCAGAGCCCGGTGTTTTGGAGTAAACCGTCTGGTAGCGTTCGGGATCATCCAGCTTTTCCTTGATATACGGCGGCAGCGGCATGGTGCCGAGCTTGTCGAGGATTTCCAGGAAAATGCCCTCATAGTGGAAGCGGATCAGGCGGTTGCCGTCCGGCTGAACCGCCTCGACGGTTGCGGTCAGCAGGCCGTCACCGAAGGTCAGCTCTACGCCGGTGCGGGTCTTTTTGCCCGGACGCGTCAGACATTCCCACAGGCCGTCGCCTTTGTCGGTCAGCAGCAGCACCTCGATCGGCGTAACATGGCCGACAGCGTGACCCATCAGCCG
>OGSS01001212.1_pt1 | contig 18044 bp, 13 predicted proteins | sample 1553591 | NCBI WGS metagenome assembly OGSS01 (sample SAMEA2580061, study PRJEB22360) | human gut metagenome | biome: human gut; feature: human-associated habitat; material: faeces | place: Denmark | collected 2008/2010
GCGCGCGCTCGGGGGAGGGGCCAAACCCTCGTCGGAAAGGGAGCCGTAGGCTGCCGTCGGAATACCCGCGCGCTCCATGAGCTGTTTGGAAAACAGCTTGGAGCCCTCCATCTGGGCGCCCTCGGCACCCGGGCCAAAGCAGGGAATACCCGCCGCGCGCACGGCGTCGGCCACGCCCGCCACGAGCGGAGCCTCGGGGCCAATTACCACGAGTCCGCATCCGTGGCTCTGCGCAAACGCCGCCACGGCCGCAGGATCGCAGTCGTCGAGAACAACGTTCTCGCCGCAGCTCGCGGTGCCGCCGTTGCCCGGCGCAATGTAGAGCTTGCCGGCGCGCGGTGATGCTGCGAGCTTAGCTGCCAAAGCATGCTCACGGCCGCCGCTGCCCAACAACAGGATGTCGATGGTTTGAGTGTCCGCCTTCAAGGGTGCCTCCTCTATGGATGAATGGCCCGCTCCGCGCGAGCCCTTTGCAAGCAAATATACCCCTCGGCCGCCCGTCCGGGCTGCAAAGGGGTATATTGCAATAACCAAATAGTCCCGATTACTTCCAGAATCGGTTGATGATCTGCTCGCGACCAGCGCCGACGCCAATGAACGTCACGCGGGTGTGTGCCAGATCCTCGATAAACGCCACGTAGTCCTGAGCCTCCTGCGGCAGCTCGTCAAAGCTGCGGCAACCGGTAATGTCGCACTTCCAGCCGGGGAGCTCCTCGTAGATGGGCTTGGCATGCTCAAAGCGCACCTGATGCTCGGGCACGCTCGTGTAGCGCTCGCCATCGACGTCGTAGGCCACGCACACCTTGATGGTGTCGAAGGCCGAAAGCACGTCGAGCTTGGTCACGGCGATATCGGTGAGGCCGTTGACGCGCGAGGCATAGTTGGCGATAGGGCCGTCAAACCAACCGCAACGACGACGGCGACCGGTGGTCACGCCGTACTCATAGCCCTCCTCGGTCAGCGTGTGGCCAGCCTCGGACTCATAGGAAAGCTCGGTGGGCATGGGGCCCGAACCGACGCGGGTGATATAGGCCTTCATGACGCCCAGCACGCGGTCGACGTTCTTCATGCCCACGCCGGAGCCGGTGATGGCGCCGCCGGCGGTGCAGTTGGAAGACGTCACGTACGGATAGGTGCCGTGATCGATGTCGAGCAGCGTCGCCTGGGCGCCCTCAAACAGCAGGTTCTTGCCCTCATCGATCATGTTGTTGAGCAGCAGGCTCGTCTCGGTGATGTAGGGACGCAGGCGCTCGGCCATCGGCAGGTACTCGTCGCAAATCTGGTCCACGGTGTAGGTGGGCAGGTTGTAGATGAGCTCGAGCTCGGGGTTCACGCGGGCGAGAGCGGTCTCCAACTTGTCACGGAACAGCGCCTCGTCCAGCATGTCCTGCATGCGCAGGCCAATGCGGGCCATCTTGTCCTGATAGCACGGACCGATGCCACGCTTGGTGGTACCGATGTTCTTCTTGCCGAGCTTCTGCTCAAAGGCGCCATCCAGATCGATGTGGTACGGCATGATGACATGCGCGTTGCCGCTAATCTTGAGGTTCTTGGTGGTGATGCCGTCGGCCTCGAACATGTCAATCTCCTCAAGGACAACCTTGGGGTTGACGACGCAGCCGTTACCGATCACCGACACGTGGTCGGAATACATGATGCCGGAAGGCACCTGGTGCAGGCCGTACTTCTTGCCGTTGACGACGATGGTGTGGCCGGCGTTGTTGCCTCCCGAGTAGCGCACGACGGCATCGAAGTCGCCGGCGACCAGGTCGCAAATCTTACCCTTGCCCTCATCGCCCCACTGGGCACCGACCAAAACGGTTGACGGCATGTTTACTCCTTACATTCATGGACTGTCTACGCGCCACACCGGCACGCAGAAGCACAAAACATTCCCAGTATACCCGTGCAACGGGCGCCTGTCCTACTCCTCGGCATGTGCCCCATCAAGCTCATAGAACTTGGTGGATGCCGGCAGGAACATCAGGTCGACGTCGCCGATCGGGCCCGAACGGTTCTTGGCCACGACGATACGCGTAACGCCCTCGTCGGGTCGATCGTCACGCGAGGCCTCAGCCTCGTCGGCGGAGCGGTCCAAGAACATAACGATATCGGCGTCTTGCTCGATGGAGCCCGATTCACGAAGGTCGGAAAGCTGCGGGCGCTTGCCGGTACGGGATTCAACCTGACGCGACAGCTGCGACAGCGCGATGAGCGGGATCTTGAGCTCCTTGGCCATGATCTTTAAACCACGCGACATCTCCGAGACCTCGACGGTACGGCTCTCGGAGCGGCGTCCCGGCGGAGGACTCACCAGCTGCAGGTAGTCCAGGATGATGATTGCCTTCTCCTTGTTATGGAGCATACGGCGGCTCTTGGCGCGAATCTCGGTCACTGTGGTGCCGGGCGTATCGTCAATCAGAATATCGAGCTTGGACAAGGTCTGCGTTGCCTCGTTGATATTGGCCCACTGCTCGGGGCTAATGCGGCCCATGCGGAAGTCACTGATCGAGATCATGGCGTAGGCACAAATCAGACGCTGGGCAATTTCCTTGCCCGACATCTCCAGCGAGAAGAAGCCGACGGTATAGCCAGCAGCGGCGGCGTTGAGCGCCAGGTTCAGAGCGAACGACGTCTTACCTACAGCAGGACGGGCGCCGATAATGATGAGCTGGCCCTCGCGAAAACCCATGAGCATACGGTCGAGTGACGGAAAGCCCGTGGGCACGCCCGCCGCCTGACCACCGGCCTGGCACACTTCCTCGGCCTCGTTATAGGCCTCGACCATAAACTCGGTCAGCGTCTTGTAGCTCGACTTGACCTCGCGCGCCGTAACCTTGAGCAGCTTGCTCTCGGCCAGCTCGACAACCTCTTTGGTGTCGGTGGGGGCGTTATATGCCAGCGCGTTGATCTCGTTGGTGGCGCCGATCAGCTCGCGCAGCATCGAATCGCGGCGAACGATGGCGGCATGGTGCTGCCAGTTGACGAGCGACAGGGTCTGACCCATCAACTCCAAAATGTACGCTTCGCCGCCCACGGCATCGAGCTTGTTGATGCTTCGTAGGTAATCGATCAGCGAGATGGAGTCGATGGGAATGCGGCTGTTGTACATATCGACCATCGCGGTATAGATGGTCTTATGAATGGGCCGGTAGAAGTCATCGGGCTGCAGCTCGACCTGGGCTTCTTCGACCACCTCGGGCGATAGCAGCATAGCGGCCAGTACATTGGCCTCTGCATCTTGGTTTTGGGGAAGACCCAACTTTGAGCCGCGGTCCTCGACCGTCAGCCCGGTCTCCCTATCGTCATATGCCATGAGCATCCTCATTCATATCGCTTGCGAGCATCCATAGTATCAGCCACGGTCCCAAAACGCGCCGCGCGCCGCCAATCATCACCGAACCAAACGGATGAACGGTCCTGTATATAGGACTTCGACGCAACGTTCACCATGACACTCACTCAGCGCAAAAAACAAAAGGGCGCCCTGGTTTCCCAGAGCGCCCTTCTTAGAACAAGATTGTTGCGTTGCAGCAAATGCTACTCGGCAGCAGCCTCAGTCTCGACCTCGGCGGTCTCGGCCTCGGCGACCTCAGCGGCCTCCTCGACCTCAGCCTCGGCAGCGAGCTCCTCGGCGGTAACGCCGACGAGAACGACAACCTCGGCCTTGATCTCGCGGTACAGCGAGATGGCAACGGTGTGGGCACCGGCAACCTTGATGGGCTTACCGAGCTCGACGCGCTTGCGGTCGATGTCCATACCGAGCTGAGCCTTGATGGCGTCAGCGATCATAGCGGCGGTAACGGAGCCAAAGAGGATGCCCTCGTCGCCGACCTTGACGTCAACGGTGACCGTCTTGCCCTCGAAGGCAGCCTTGGTCTCGTTGGCGGTAGCCAGACGGACGGCCTCGCGCTTGGCGATGTTGTTGCGACGCTCGTCAAGCTGCTTGAGGTTGCCCTTGGTGGCGGCAACAGCGAGCTTCTTGGGGAACAGGAAGTTCTCAGCGTAACCCTGAGCGACCTCTACGACGTCACCCTCGCCGCCCTTGCCCTTGATCTCATCGAGAAGAATAACCTTCATGATGCGTCTCCCTTCTTAGCCGCGGTCGCGGTTGCCACGAGAGGAAACCACGGGGACGGTGTACGGCAGGAGAGCCATCTCGCGGGCGCGCTTGATGGCGTTGGCGATGTCATGCTGATGCTGCGTGCAAGCGCCAGTGACGCGACGGGGCTTGATCTTGCCACGGTCGGTCATGTACTTACGGAGAAGCTGAGTGTCCTTATAGTCGATGAACTCAGTGTTCTCCTTGCAGAACTGGCAGTACTTACGACGCGGCTGACGTGCAGAAAAATCATTAGCCATGTCAAAATACCTTTCGTTTGGCAACTTCGGCGAACCGAAGCCGCCTCTCACTCAAAAATAGGTGAACAACCCTTAGAACGGGATGTCCTCATCGTAGACGTCGACCGCGGGCGGCGTAGCCACCGGTGCGGCAGGACGTGCTGCGGGCGCGGGAGCTGCGGGGGCGTAACCGCCCTGATCGTAGCCACCCTGGCCACCACGGGAGCTCATAAACTCGATCTCATCGACGATGACCTCAAGCTTGCTCCGGCGCTGGCCGTCGCGCTCCCAAGAGCTGTAGCGCAGCTTGCCCTCGATCGCGACCTTGTTTCCCTTTGCCAGGAAACGGCTCACGGCCTCGGCGCGGGTGCCGAACATGGTGCAGTCGACAAAGTTGGGATAGTCCTCCCACTCGCCAGTCTGCGCGTTGCGGCGACGATCGTTCACGGCGACGCCAAAGGACAGAACCTGAGTTCCGCCAGCGGTGGCGCGCAGCTCAGGATCGCGGGTGAGGTTACCGGTGATGTTCACTCGATTGATGCTCATAACTCACTACTTCCTCTTGGGGCACAAGCCCAGTCCAAAACGACAGTCTTACTCCTGGTCGTCGCGACGGACGATCATGTGGCGAACCACAGCGTCGGTGATGCGCAGGACGCGATCAAGCTCGGCGATCTGGGTAGGATCTGCGTGGAAGTTGATGAGGGTGTAGTCACCATCGGTGAGGTCGTTGATCTCGTAGGCGAGCTTGCGCTTGCCCCACTCGTCAACGGAGTCGACCTTGCCAGCGCCCTCAGCGATCGTGGTATCGATACGCTTCATAACAGCGAGACGAGTCTCGGGGTCGAGCGACGGGTCAACAAAGAACAGCAGTTCATAAGCCTTCATATTGTCACCTCCTCTGGGCAAATGTGGCTTCAGGTCGTGAAGGTGCGCCTGAAGCAGGAAAAGACTTGGTAATAATATCTTTCAACCTCCCAGGCCGCAAGAATATGCAGCTACAACCTCATGACCTCCACATATGTCCATGCTCGCACCACGTTTCATGCGCATTCCAACCAAATGCCGACCAAGAGCTTGACGGATTTGTGGACAAGATACGGTGCCGCGGGGACAAGCTGAGCCAAGCCGCAGGTCAGCGGGCACAAGGCTGTGGTCGCAAAATGCATACCAGTGGTCCACAGCACCACCCATAGATTTTTAAATTCATTGCCAAGTCGCTTATGAATACCCCTTTCGAACAATTGAGTTGATCAACCACGCTGGTCGGAAGCCGTTTTTTGGCACCTCAAACCCCACTGCAACGCCAAGCGCGGCCGAGCGTTTTAAAAAATGCCAACTTTTCTGTTTGCACTTTGCGATTCCTCGTGTATACTGACTTTCGCATTTAACGGAGAGTTGTCCGAGTGGCCGAAGGAGCACGATTGGAAATCGTGTAGGCGTCAAAAGCGTCTCCAGGGTTCAAATCCCTGACTCTCCGCCAGTTAATTCCAAAGCAGGCCTTCGAGCCTGCTTTGTTTTTACCCCACGCGGAGGGGTGGCAGAGTGGTTGAATGCGGCGGTCTCGAAAACCGTTTGGCCTGTATAAGGTCACGAGGGTTCGAATCCCTCCTCCTCCGCCATTTAGATTGAGAAAGCTCCCAGATCGGGGGCTTTTTTCTTTTAAGTCCCTTACAAGCAAATACGGCGGAGGAGGAGGGATTCGAACCCGACAGGGCGCAAAGCGTAAAGAAAACGCGCCACGGGCGCGTTTTTAGCGCAGCGCGGTCGGCTTACGCCGACCGAATAAATTTTGAGCGCTGCTCAAAATTTAGACATCCCTCCTATTCAGCCACGCCCCCATCGTGTTCAGCATCAACCCAGATTCCCAAACATGGTGCCTACGCCCGCATCCAGTCCCGACCGTTTGCCGAGCAATAGGGTCGCAATCGGCGCCGAACATGTACTATGTACGGGCATTGTCCAAATCCGTAATCCAAAGGACCCCATCTTGCCCGTCGTCGCCGCTATAACCGTTACCTCACACGCCTCGGATGCCATGGTCGCTATTCCGTTTTGGCTCGAGATGTTCGCTGTTGTCGCCGCATCGATCTCGGGTGTGCTGGTTGCGCGCGAGCACAAACTCGACCTGGTGGGCGCGGTCGCGCTCGCGGTGGTCTGCGGTCTGGGCGGCGGTCTTTTGCGCGATATGACGCTGCAGGTGGGCAACGTCTACATCCTCAACCAGCCGATGGCGCTCCCGCTTTCCATTGCCACGGCAGCCATCATCTATATTTTCCCGGCAATCGTCGACAAACCCGAAAAACTCATTCCCCTGCTCGATATCATCTCGGTCGGCATCTACGCCGCCACTGGAGCAGACAAGGCGCTGGTCTACGGCTTTGCACCGGCGGTGTGCATCATGATGGGCTTCTTCACCGCAGTAGGTGGCGGCATGCTGCGCGACGGCTTTATGGGCGTGGTTCCGGGCATTTTCCAACGCACTAACTTTTATGCCATCGCGGCCATCGCCGGATCGACAAGCTACGTGTGTCTCGTTATGAGCGGCATCATGAGCAATGTCGCCGCGCTGATCGTATGCGTTGTCGTGACCATGGGTCTGCGCTGGCTCTCGCTGCGCTTTGACATCAAAAGCCCCACCGAAGAAGACATCGCGCGCTTTTTGCATCGCAAAAAGTAGGTAGCGCGGGCTCATCCTTCGAAATGCAACCGAGAGGTTCTTTTAGAGCGCCCGCACGTTGGGTACCCTGTTAGGTATATGCCGAACACCTAACAAAAGGATCAACCATGGCTTTCAATCAAACCGCGACGGCGCCGTCGCACAAGATGCGTCGCTGCCTGCTTATGGCATTCGTGCTCATCGCGCTCGCGCTCACCGCTCTTCCCACGGCGTCGTTCGCCGGCACGGACACCGCAGGCAACGTACTTGCGACCGACAATGATGCCAATCCGTCCGGCATCGAAGGTGACCTGTACTGGGCAGGTCAGGCCCTCAACTTGGACGATACGTCCATCGACCGCGATATCATCGCCGCGGGCGATACCCTCTCGATCCGCGACTGCACAGTGGGCGGCGCCGTCCGTCTGGCGGCACGCACCATCGACATTGCCAAGACCGCGGTTGATGGCAGCGTGACCGTCGCTGGCCAGCATGTCGTGCTCAATTCCGACAGCACCGCCAACTGTTTCTACGCGATAGGCGAGACGGTTGCTCTGCGAGGCTCCACCAAGTCGGCAGCGCTCGCGGGCGATACTGTGACCATCGATGGCACCGTCGATGGCGATGTCGAGGTTTGGGCCGACAAACTCATCCTAGGCAAGAACGCCCACATCACCGGCACCGTGAACGCGCACGTCTCCGAGGACCCCGAGGGTGCCCCGGAAGCCGAGGTCGGCGCGCTCAAGATCGACCGCACCGAGAACGAGGATACCTCCACCGTTAACGATGTCATCGGCGGTGTCGTCGCCGCGGCACTCTCGACCTGCTTTGTCGCTCTGCTGCTCGAGCTCGTCTTTCCGCATGCGACCGCCAGCGCCGCCGGTATGCTCCACCAGCGCCCCATGCCCCTGTGGGTGAACGGTCTTCTGGGCACGATTGCTATCGTCCCCGCTGTCCTACTGCTAATTATCTCTATCGCTGGTCTGTCGCTTGCCGGAGCCCTCATGTGCGGTGTTATTGGCATCGCGCTGGTGTCGAGTGCCTTTGCAGGGTGCGCGATCGCGCGCATGGTCGGACACAGCCAGAACCGCTACGCCATGGCAGCCGCTGGTGGCGTAATCGCAGGCGCCCTCACGGGGCTTCCCCTCGTAGGCGGCTTCATCAGCGGCGTGGCCTTTGTCTTCACGCTCGGCTACATCATCCAAATCATCTGGCGCAACGCCCACCTCAAGCCGCAGCAGCCGGCTAACACGCCAGAACTCCCCACCGCCTAGCAGCCGATCACCACAAAGGGGCCAAGCACCTTTGTGGTGGTGCAAAGGGGTCAGGTTACTTTGCACCAACAAACGAGGCGGAACACTCGGTCATATCGACCGGGTGCCCCGCTTTTCATGGAGGGTTCTCTAGTAACTTTTTCAAAACCAATAATCATCGGGTCGGTAGGCCTGCGCGTCACTCGCTACGGAGGCAGTTCGCCATTGAGCAGGGGGGATAATTATTTTTCACGGCGACCTCCTCCCCGCTTGATGACGAGCGCGACAACAATAGCCGCCACTCCGATGGCAGCCAAAACCGCCACTAGCACCAACGTTCTATCTCCCGTCGAGGGCATAAAGCCTCGACTTGCTTCTTTGCTTGGGGTGTTGAGCACCGACAGCTCAATCGAACCCGTCCCGGCATCGGCGGTATCAACCCGCAGAGGGCTTTCGGCCGACACGGTCACCTTGGGCTTCGCGACTGCAACCTGTTTAACGTCCAATCCCTCGGCCGTAACCGTCACCGTACGTTTGCCTTCAAAGGCGATGTAGCCCTTGGGAGCCGCGACCTCCTCGACGGTGTAGACACCCGCGTCAACACCGCTCAATTCCACATGGCCATCCGCGCCCGTGGTGACGCACGCGTCGGCATCCGTCGACCACGAGCCGTCGGTCGTTAGGATGCGCGCGCGGTCATCGATGATGCGCAATTTGGCGCCCGCGAGCGGTTTATCGTCCGAGCTTGAGCGCTTGATGAGGCTGAGTCCCCAGGTGTAGGCGCACGCGTCATCGCTCGGCGTGCGGGTGAAGCCGGCGTCGCCGGACTGGTCGGCAAAGGGAGAGCGCGGGTAGCGCAGGTAGACCTCGTTGGGGTTGCCCTTCGCGATGCCGTGGTTGCATGCGCTGTTGAGCGGCGCGTTGTACACGGCGACCACGCGGGCGCCCGCGGTGAAGGCGTCGGCCCCGCCGAGCGCGGCGATCAGGTCGCCGGTGCGCACGGTGAAGGTCTTGCCGTCCGCCGCCACCTTGGTGGCGCACTGGGCCGTGATATCGGTCCAACCCTTCGCGGGGTCGGTGCCGGCGCGACCGTCCTTGCCGGTCTGGACCGCGTCAAAGCCGCCGTCCGCGCCCGCCGCCACGTACACGCGCATGCTCGCGGCCACCTTGGAGGGGTCGAGCCCCGCGCTCATGGTGTCGACGAACCGCACCGTATAGGTGTCGTAAGCGGTAAGACCCGCCGGGACCGTGGCAGAGAGGCGCCAGTACAGGTCGTCGGCAACCGTGGCGTCGGCGGCCTTCTGCCAGGCGTCGGTACTGTCCTCCAGCACGTGCTTGGCCACCTTAGGAGTGGCGGCCTTGGGCTTGACGGTGACGGCGCTGCCGCCGACCAGGGCCATGATCGGCGCGGTGCCGGCCTCGCCCTGGGCGATGGCGTCGTCGTCGGCGACGATGAGCCAGTAGCCGCAGGGCAGCTCGGTCGCCGCGCCCGCGTTAAGGGCCACGGAAGGCGCACCGGCATTGCAAATCACACGGGCAAGCTTTGCCGCTAGCGTGGTCGTCATGTGCCCGTCGGCATTCATCCATTCGGCAGCCTCTTGTGCCGTCGATGCCGAGTTATCAAGCCCTGCATCATGAAGCACGGGAAGGGCAGCTTGGCGAACCGTGTCATTCGCCCACGCTACATCAGTTGCGACCTTTTGGTCGGCATCGGCATCGTCGACAACGGTCGCCGAAAAGAGCTGGTACGCGTCATACCGCGTCGCAACCGTACCGTCCACCGTAATGGCTCCAGTGCCTGCCGCGCGGGCCATCCCGGGCAACATCGCAAAAGAGAGCATTGCGACCGTAGCTATTGTCGCGATAGCCAACAAGCGGCGGCAAAGCCTACTCACGGCTACCACCTCGACCTTGATCGCGATGGCGACGAGCATGCATCCATGTCGCAGCAAAACACAGCATCGAAGCACCAGCTAAATACGTCATAGTCAAACCAGCCCCGCCCGCCTCAGGTAGCGTAGTCGAGTACCTGTTGGTAAAGGTCGGCGGGGTCGAGGAACCCTCGCCATAGGTGACGGTGGTGTCGAGCTGATTCGTACCGTTGACCACGTTAACCGTGACCCTATACTCGGTCCTGTCATAGGTGATGTGATCCTTGACATTGTTCTCGGCGCCCTCGGGAACAACCTCGGAGATGATGTAGCGATACTCGCCGGCCTTGTTGTACTTGACGTTGAAGGAGACATTGCCCTCTGCGTTATTGGTCGCCGTCTGGAGCACTTTGCCCTCGGCGTCCTTAAGCGCGAACGAGAACTGACCTTCCCTGAAGGTTCCGCCTTTAAGCACTTTATTTGCTTTTATCGTCGCTTTGCCTTCAAGGGGCGCGTCATACACCCAAATCTCTACATCTGACGTTATCTCCGTATTGGCATCAAGCAGAGATTTCGCCCTGTTCATGGCTCGCTCGTATTGCTCCTCGTCCGCGTTGCCTTTGAGCAGAATCCATGTTGGTTGGGCGACGCGATATCCAGCAGGCGCCGTCGTCTCCTCGAGGCAGTAAAGCTTGCAGGAAGCCATGGCGTCCGAACTCGTTCCAAAAGTCGCGTTTCCGTTAGAGTCGGTCGTTTCGGTAGAAAAAGCCGTCTTTGCGTCATCAACACCGGCACCGCTCTGCACCTTGTCCATGTCAATCGCATAGAGTGTGAACGTGGCCCCAGCCAACGGCGCAGTAACGTCCTTTTCATCCACTTTGTGGACCACAATGCCGTACCCCGTTCCGCCTCCCGATGCGCCGGCATCTATGTCATATTTACGCTCGTGTTTAACATACCCGTCTGCAACACCTTCAAGCTGAGCCTCGTTGGAAAGGGAAACGTTACCAGACTCACCGGACAGAACTTCATATTCGACTTTCAGGTATTTCTCATCGGGAAGCCTCAACGTCAATCGCTGCTGCTTTCCAGCGCCCTCATCAACCAAATCGAGAGCTGTCTTGTATTGCTCTTTCGCCAACTCACGCCAAATGCCATTGTCACACTCAGACACGCTAAGCGACGAAGGCACAAACGTGCATTTGGAGTCCATCACATCGAACAGATCAAGATAGTCGGTTCCACTTTTTAGGTCCAATGCCGATTCATTAACGAAAATCGTGTATTGAATTCGCTTGCTATTACTTACCGACGAACCTGTCTTTGACAATACGTCGTTCTTGATCTGTACGGTATCAGAGTCCGCCTTAAATTCTTTACCATCTGAGCTTGCGCTCGCCGAGTTCGTGAGCTCGCCGAGATTCTTTGACGTATCGACTACCGACCTTTTAACAGCAGTCGAATACGTCAGCTTTGCGTACCCTGTATTATTGCCCAGCTTTTCCGTTGGAATTGAAAACGCAACCATCTGGCGATCGACAGCAGGCGTCAGCAAGACATCCGAAACCTCGGTTTTTTCTCTCTCATGTTCCCATTCGCGGCCGGGCACCGCCGTCCCGTAGGGATTTGAATACAAAGAATATTTAGCCGAGCCGGGAATATAACTCATTCCCTCAGGAAGCTCATCTTTGACAACGACATCCTTGCCATTGAGCCTGCCAGCGCCATAATACTCACCGGCAGGCGTCTTAGCTCGATTGGCATAGACAGTCCAGTCGACAATCCACGCACCTTTGTCGTTCGAGCCATCCACTGATTTCCAGTCAAACGTCTCATCCCACCGTGCTTGCGAGCCGTCTTCATTTATTTTTACACTCTTCTCAACCGAAGGCTCCGCTTCGCCCTCAACATAGTAAAAGACAAAATCAGAATAGCCGCTAAACCCGTCGACAGAGGCGAAGTTGGAGTACCAACCAGGAAGTGCATCGGTCACCGTTTTATACGTAATAACCACCTCGGGGGACTTATCAAGCGCTTCTTTGACTTTATCCGTAATGGTTATTTGGATATTGCAGTTGTGTTGGTTGCTGTTCTGCGACGGATTTTCACCACCCGCAAACGTCCAATCGGTACCTTGGTCCAGTTTGGTACCCCCAATGGTAATTACATGTGAAGGGCCATCGGAGGTATCCGGCCCCATAGTCTGCTTCCAAGCCGCCAGCATGGTATCTTTGATAAGAATGGATGTTGGGTTTTTCGCATTTACGTAATCACGGAGCTCTACGCGTAATTGCCAAGTTGCTTTTCCGGTCCGAGATGCCTCATCCGGATTAAGCAGCGTTTTGCTAATGGTTTTGCCCGTCCAAGGACGGATGTAGTATGCGGTGCTTTCACCAGAGGGCAGACCGGAGTCTTCTTTTTTCACACTTGCCGTGTTACTAACTTTTTCGTAGGAATTCTCATCTTTCAGCTTAGTTTGATAGACGATGCAGTAGGTCGCATACCGATCGCCCTCTTTTGGATTAAACGTATAGCTAAATGAATCCCCTGACTCGCTCAGCATTTCCTCATCGATCTTTTGTTTTTCATCGGCGGTCTCGCCCTTGTAGACCGTATAGCTGCCAATATAATCCTGCTTGCCATCGAGCTTGTCGGTAAAGGTGTAGCCAGACATATCGGCCTTGAGAGATCCCCTGTTGAGCACAACCTTCCAAGTGATGACAGACGATGTTCCGGAGCCAGCCTCTTTTTGAATCATGTCGTATTGAAACGGTTCCGACGCCCCTTTAATCGTAAGAGATTGTTGGTGATTTGCTTTTCCCCAGGTTGTTTGCACACTATTCCTACCTTGCGTAGGTGTGCCATTAGAAAGAGACAAGTTCTTACTAACTGTCGTTTCGTAGGTAACGGTATGGTCGCCCTGAGAAAGGTTACCTAGCGGCAACGTTGCAGTTCGCTCTTCGATGCTCACGGACGAACCAAGAGGATTTCCATCGAGCTTGAAGCTGCTTTGCTCAAAGTCCAGGTAGTCACCGAGCGTATCGACCAGTTTTACATCCGTTGCGTGCGACGTAACACTCAGATTAATAGTCCAAGTTATCTTGGCATTTCCGGTACTGCTATCTTGGGAAAAGACACCTGATTTGTTTCCATCAACTGCGCCATCTTGAATCTCGATCGGCACAGTTTCGCCAACGCCTGGAAATTTCAGTTCGACTTTTTCGCCGTCATCTACATCTTTGTCTTTAAGCTCAAACTCGAAATTGACGCGCACATAGAGCGAAGAGGGATGACCGCTGAGATAGCTGGCATCGTAATTAAAAACGACCTTGTTATCCTTTATGTACCAAGTTCCCATCCTTTGTGCATTCTCGGTATCATCCGTCCTTAAGATACCGCCCTCGTTCTCGTTCACAACAATCGAGTCGGGAAAGGTATAAATCGTCTCAAGCCTTTCAGATGTAGGCCCACAATTCTCATGAAAACGAGCTTCCATAAAACCGTAGATAGTATCGGCTGTCGTAATCGAGGGTGAGCCCTCTTTACCGAGAGGCTGCTGACGACCCTTATCGGCATACAGCCCAACCGTAACGTCCGCCGTATCGCCGCTGATCACAATCGGCGTCGGCGTCGTCACGTCCTCGGCGCGCACTGGGGCTGCACCGTGAAAAACAGCGGCGGTGAGGCTAATCAAAATGAAGATCAGGGCCGCCATACCAAGCGACCGCGAGCGGTGTGCGTCCATAGTTGTCCCTTAATTCCTACAACACAGTGTGGAATACGGCGAATCGTCGGATCGAACACAAGCCCCAACATCTACGAGAACCTACCTAGCGCATTGCAAGAACCCATTGGGGGCAACTTCTAAGACGGTTCGTCTATGCCACAATGCATAAAATACAATATAGATAACAGTCATGTAAACCGCTGGTAAAGACGTCTTTTAATGTAATACCAGTTGATATTTATCTGTTAACGGTTTTGTATCAAAGCGGTTATATCCTGTGGAATTATGTATATGTTTAAACAACTTTACTTTGGCTGGAAAGCCGCTCGGGGGATAACCTCCTCCACCGTGGTGCAAAGTAACCTGTCCCCTTGCACCAAAAAGGGCGCCGACCATTGCGGTCGACGCCCTTTCTTATTGGCGGTTATAAGCCCCAGCGCTTATTTGTTGACCTGGCCGGCGCGGACGGCAGCCTTCTTGCGGTCGGTGGCGTTGAGCAGACGCTTGCGCAGGCGGATGTTCTTGGGAGTGATCTCGACCAGCTCGTCGTCGGCGATATACTCCAGCGCCTCCTCCAGCGAGAAGGTGCGAGGCGGCACCAGCTGGACGGAGATATCGGAGGTCGAGGAACGCTGGTTGCCCAGGTTCTTGGTACGGGCGATGTTGACGACCATGTCGCCAGCCTTGCTGCGCTCGCCCACGATCATGCCCTCATAGCACTCGGTGCCCGGCTCAACGAACAGCTGGCCGCGCTCCTGCAGCGTGCCCAGAGCGTAGGCGACGGCCTTCTCGGTGGTCATAGAAATCATGGCGCCGTTCTGACGGTTGCCGATCTCGCCGGCATAGGGACCATACTCCAGGAAGGTGTGGTAGAACACGCCCTCGCCGTGGGTGACGTTCATGATGCGGTTCTTAAGACCCATGATGCCGCGCGTCGGGATTTTGAACTCGAGGTGCGTCACGATGCCCGAGGTGTCCATACTCGTCATGATGCCGCCGGAGGTACCGAAGACCTCAACGACCTTGCCCGAGTACTCGTCCGGGCACTCGACGACGGCCTGCTCGACAGGCTCCATCTTGTTGCCGTTCTCGTCCTTCTTAAACAGAACGCGGGGACGGCCGACCTGGAACTCAAAGCCCTCGCGGCGCATGGACTCCATCAGGACGGACAGGTGCAGGATGCCGCGGCCAGAGACCTCGACGCCGCTCTTGTCCTCGAGCTCCTCGATCTTCATGGTCACGTTGTTCTCGGCCTCGTTGAACAGGCGCTCCTTGAGCTGACGGGCGCCCACGATGTCGCCGTCGCGACCGACGAGCGGGGAGGTCGAAGCCTCAAAGACGATGGACAGGGTCGGCGGGTCAATCTCGATGGGCTCGAGCTCGACGGGGTTCTCGGGGTCGGTGTAGACATCGCCGATATCGGTGCGTTCAATACCCACGACAGCGGCGATATCGCCGGCGCCGACTTCCTGGCACTCGGTGCGGCCCAGGTAGTCGAAGGTAAAGAGCTGCTTGACGGTAGCGGTGGCGCTGGAGCCGTCGTTCTTCACAACCAGGATCTGGTCGCCCTGGTGAATGGCGCCGGAGTACACGCGACCGATACCGATGCGGCCGACGAAGTTGGAGTGGTCGATGGTCACGCACTGCATGGCCAGCGGGGCGTTCTCGTCAACCTCGGGCGCGGGCATGTCGTCGATGATCATATCGAGCAGCGGATACATGTCCATGTTGCCGTCGTTGGGGTCAAGACGGGCAAAGCCGTTCATGGCGCTGGCGTAGACCACGTGCTCCATGGCGAACTCAAGCTGGTCGTCGGTGGCGCCCAGGTCGGCCATAAGGTCGAGGCAGTCGTTGTAGGCCTTCTCGGGGTTAGCACCCGGACGATCGATCTTGTTGATGACGATCATAATCTTAAGGCCGGTGTCGATAGCGTGACGCAGCACGAAGCGGGTCTGGGGCATGGGGCCCTCAAAGGCGTCGACCAGCAGCAGGGCGCCGTCGGCCATACGCAGCACGCGCTCGACCTCGCCGCCAAAGTCGGCGTGGCCCGGGGTGTCGATGACGTTGATCTTAACGTCCTTGTACTCGATAGAAATGTTCTTGGCGAGAATCGTAATGCCGCGCTCGCGCTCCTGGTCGTTGGAATCCAGGACGCGGTCCTCGACCTGCTGGTTGGCACGGAAGGCGTCCGTGGCACGCAGGAGCTTATCGACCATCGTCGTCTTGCCGTGGTCGACGTGGGCGATGATGGCGATGTTCCTCAGATTGTCTACGCGCATGTAGTTCCCCTATCTTCTATCCATATACAAACGGCACGCGTATGCGACCCGCCCAGCGATGCAACGCTCAGCGGGAATATTGAGCCTTTTACCGAAAACTCGTTTATTTTAGCGATTTTAGATGAGAGGGGTTTCCTCACCTGCAGGTTCAGGGTCGCTCCACATAAAACCATCGCCGGCGCCCATGCCCTCATACAGCACATATGCCGAAAAACCACTCTCGAGCGTGGTTTCGAAGAAGCTCACGAGCAGAGCATCGTGATAGCCGCCGTCAATCTCGACGCAGCCGGTGTAGCCGATGGCATAGCGGGCGATACGGCCCAGGCCCTCGTCCTTAAGACCCATCTTGTGCTCGGAAATAAAGTTGGTGGCCGCCTCCAGGCACGCCTCTTCGCCGTCCTCGTCGAGCGCCGCCAGATATCGGTTGGAAGCAGCGTCCTCAATCGCCACAACTACGCCCGGATTCTCGCCGGCGGCAAGGTCGTCCAAGAACGCACCAATCAGGTCACACACCATGGCGTCGAGCTCGGCGGAGACGTTACCGGCGTCCTGCATATCCTGTGCCATCTTTAGACCTTCCCATCGAGTCTGGCGTCATTACAGTTCTTGTGCCTCGGCGGCAATCTTAGCGGCAGCGTCGCGGGTGCGCATCATATCCATCGCGCGCTTGTCGAGCACCTTGATCTGACTGGTCAGCATGACCGCATCGACCACACCCCAGATCACGAGGCCCGTAGAGATCGAAAACCCAAGCGCACCAACTGTACCACGAAGGCGCGAGCAGATTGCCGCGACAAGGGCGGAGACGACAACCATCTTGATAAACGAGCCGCGGCGTTCGCGAAGCGTGCGGGCCTGCGTCACATAGGCAATGCGAGCCGCCTCAGAAGCCTCCGAGCGCATCTGGGCCTCGCGCGCAATGGCCGCCGCCTCAGCCGACATACCGCCGGCCATCAGCGAACGCTCCGCAGCCTGGCCGCCCCACATTTAGAAGTCATCGGGGGAGAGCGTATGGACGAACTCGTCGAACTTCTCGAACTCCCGCTCGTCGTCAACTTCCTCGGCATGGGCAGAAACGGTGCCCAGGCGATTCATGATGTCGTCCTCCACAAACATGGGGGCATTGCTGCGCACGGCAAGGGCAATGGCATCACTGGGACGCGCATCGATCTTATGCTCGTTGCCATCGGCCAACACGACAACCGTCGCGTAAAACACGGGCGGCTCGGCGCGAACGATTTCGATGCGTTCGAGCTTGGCACCCAGGGCGCCAACAGTATCGAGCAACAGGTCATGGGTAATCGGGCGCTCGGCGCGGCCGCTATCGATGCCGCGGCTGATGGCAGCGGCTTCAAACGAACCAGTTTGAATGGAAAGGGAACGCAGTGGCGCGGGCGAGTCCGATTTGCTGCAGCGCTCGCGAAGCACGATAAGCGATGGCACGGGACCGGCGGCCATGACGATGGTCTCTATGTCGACACGAACCATGGAACACCTCCGGTACGTAGCGGTTAACACGCGGCAAGGTCGCCGCATTGAATAGCTATACTACCCAATCTTTCGCACAGCACACAAAACCAAAATGAGATTTATCGCAGACAAGAAAAAAGCCCCGAGGCAACGCCCCAGGGCTCTTCACAGTTTTGATGGTGGACCTGACAAGATTCGAACTTGTGACCTCCCGGTTATCAGCCGGACGCTCTAACCAACTGAGCTACAGGTCCATCATGGTGGAGGTTAGGGGGATCGAACCCCTGACCTCAGGCTTGCAAAGCCCGCGCTCTCCCAGCTGAGCTAAACCCCCACGGAGACAGTAATAAACACCCCAGCGGCGACTCGGCTCTCGCTGGGGTGTTTATTGCGAAAGAAAGTGGTGGACCTGACAAGATTCGAACTTGTGACCTCCCGGTTATC
>OGSS01001216.1_pt1 | contig 17993 bp, 16 predicted proteins | sample 1553591 | NCBI WGS metagenome assembly OGSS01 (sample SAMEA2580061, study PRJEB22360) | human gut metagenome | biome: human gut; feature: human-associated habitat; material: faeces | place: Denmark | collected 2008/2010
ATTTCCATACTATTGACAGCCCGGTCTTTGCTGGCGGATGGTGGAAAGTAGAATCTACTATGTTGGAACAAGGGGAAGCAAAAGGATGTTACATATGGCCCTTTTTATAAAAACATTCCTTTATTTGCAGAAGTAAAAGCTTCTGTATATTCAGCGAATGTCAGCTTATCTGCTTTTTGCGGAGGGGAAAACATCCAGAGGGTCAGACTGAAGTTTCAGAAAATTATTGAGACAGCAATGATATATTGTTATTCTGCAATCCTTAAACTTTTCCTGACCTGTCTGATTGTTGGTTTAACACAATCTTCATCTGGATCGTACCAGTCTGGTAATTCATCAGTTAATTCTATGTCATTTTTATCCTGAAGTCTTGCCATCAGGTATTCTTCAAAATGCCATCCTCGTTCAATGGTCAGGACACAATTATCTAACTGGAAAAGAAGAGCTCTCGGATAAGTAAATTGAAAGGGAACATTATTATCTGTATCTGTCCCAGGGAACGAAATAATATTGGTAATAATGACTACGTCATGAACAACCTGCTGTATCGTTTTGACATAATCAACCGGGGTCTCATCTTTGGATGCTCGTATGGTTAACCGGGAACAGTCTTCTTTTCCATCAAAATAATTTGCTACAGTCAGCTCACTGGTTATTTTTAAAGAAATTCCATCCAATTCTATATAAAGGGGCCACCAGAAATCGTATTCATCTGGAATATGTGAGGTATTTAAAGAAATGATTTTCTGATCAATTGTTTGTCTTAACAATTTTATTTCATGTGGATTTAATGAAAAATTTTCGTTCATAAACAGACTACTCCTTTGTGAAATGAATTTTTTGATCTTTAATTGTTTTACATTTTCCGCGAATATGAATATCAATAGCAGGGATGCCATCCGAATTTGAATGGTCCCGGATTGTAACAATATTATTGAAAATATCGGGAAAATATACCATACTGAGAAGGGCATGTAATGGCAACATTTCACGATACCAGACACATTATCTGTTTGCTGGTACCAAATAGATAATGTGTTTTTCTGAAGTTTATTCATTCCGGATAATAACAGGCCCAACGTCCAATGTAAGAGGGTTGGATGTTGGGCCTTTGGATTGCCAAATAAGGGGAAATGATATAATGGATTTAACTCACAGAATTTTTATGAAATATGGGGTGTATGGTATGAATCGTATATGGAGCATGATGAAACGTTTCTTGCTGATCGAATTACTGGTAACTATATTGCCATTTTTTATGATGCCCGGTTTTGAAGTATCTGCTAAAGGATATAAGGTTCCTAAGCCACCGGAAACCATCAATATGTTTGGGGATATACTGCATCCGGTGTATATTGGAACGACCAGTGATCATATGCATATTTACACCACCCAGGAATCAATTGATAATCTGTTAGCTTATAAAGACTATGATGGAGAAAGTTGGGATTTATATATCATTGGGGTGCCCGGAACAGAGGAACTGCATAAGGATACGGTATCCAACATAATAGAAGATGCGGATGAATGTGTTACCTGGCTGCCTGCAAAATCGAGAACTTTATGGGGAATGGGATCGCAGGCGTATATTGTGAATGGTAATTTCTATGCTGACTATGATATGGAATATTATAATCAGGATGGAGAAATGATAGGATTTCAACGAGCGGATGGTTCCTGTGGCAATGTAGACAGAGCACCTGAACTGATTAAGTTAATAACGAATTTTATCAATAAACGATACGATGAGCACAAAATAGATACATATAGCAGCTACATCCAATAACTAAAGAAATTTATACTTTATATTTCCTCATCTCAATCCGATTAGCGGTATCATTCCAGTACAATTCAATCTGCACATGATCAGGATAGTCTTCATTTATATCCAGAATCATTTTTCCGTTGCGGTTGGGGTTGACTTCACTTGTTACTTGTGTCAAGTCAGACAGTCCTATAGATTTCAGTGAATCGAAAGATATATACGTGACCCATTTGTTGTTGTATTTTCCGATGAGCCAGTAGCCTATAGTTTTAAAATCTTCATCTTTACATGCACTGATTTCAAGAAACTGAAGATTGGGATTGTTGGTGTATATTTTCTTTACAAAATACAATAGATCTTCTGTGTTTTTTTCTCTATATGAGGTAAAGGATAAATAATCAGTTACCCCGTTGGCAGATTTCAGATGCAGTATGCCCTGGGAGTCACTTTCAAAACGATATTTTTCATTCTCAAAATCAAAAAGTACAGGACTATCATAGATAGAAACATATCCCATGCCGACATGTTCTGTAGATTTATAAAACAGAACATTCTGCGCACTGGACAGATTAAAGCAGGCCGTCTTCAGCATAAGCGCAGAAAGTATCAGTAAAGAATATCCCATTCGTTTTAATATACGCTTTTTCATTATTATCCACCTCTGTTGTTTTTAGTATATATAGTAATTATAACAGGAAATTAACATTTATCAGTCAAACTGATATTCCCCCCCTGGGAGATACCTCCTGTAATACATTAACAGTGATAATAAAAATCACTACATTCTCATTTTCCTTTGCTCCTTTTAGGGAAGTATCCAAAATTTACTTAAGTGGAAAGATTGCATGGCGAAGCTCCTCTCTGGAATGACGACAAAAAATTACATATGTAATACCTATTCTCCAACTTTAAAGCAGACCGTAAGGCCGCAAACTTTGTTTGCTGTCTGTGCGAATCAGAAGATTCGCAGGTCGGTATGAGCCAAGGCTCATAGGTCGGCAAATTCCTAAGGAATTCGGGTCGGCAAGCCTGCGGCTCGCGGCTGTGCATAAAAGAGAGGTAAGAGGTTAGAGAGTGGATAAGGAAAGTTTTCCTATAAAAAGGACAAGAAGGAAAAGTTGCATTAAAGGAAAGCTTGCAAAACGCAGCTCCTTTCTGGAGAGAAAGGGGGGACCAGCCTGCGGCTGGTGGATAGTTGATTGCTATATGTTAGAGCAAAGGAAAGAACAAAAATGTTCGATATAACCATTTTATAAAAATTCTCCGCTTCCTGACTCAAATCTCAATTCTCGTGTCTCGTACCTGTCTTTTTAGTCTGAACCATCTGATAGTCAGAAAAGGGATGGCCGCAAGTCATCCTCTTTTCTGTTATAATGAAATTCTCAGGAGGATGTATGGACGGGAAATTGAAACGAGAACAGAAAGAGCAGAAGGTGGAAGACAGCGGATATGTCCGTGTCAATGCCAGAGAATATGCGGAATTTCTGAAATATCAGACAGCTAAACGGGGAGAGGAGCTGCGGAGTGAGGATCAGATCAATATGTATTTTGAAATCCTTCGCAGTTACTTTGAAGATACCTTTATAACCGATCATCTGCCGGGAATGGACCGGTATTTTTCCATCCAGTCTTTTTCCAATGTAGCAGCCATGGGCATTAATCTGCTGGGAATACCCATGGAAGATATGCTGGCGCTCATTCATGGCTGGATTGGGGAAATGAAGTCTGTCAATCCGGAGTTGCTCTGGGAACTGCCTCAGGTGATGGATCCGGAGGAAGTTGACGGAGAGGAAGAGGCAGTGCCGGTGGTCACCAATCTGATGGATATTCGCACATCCCTGTTTCTGGAGATGGAGCAGTTCCTGGAAAAGGAGCTGCTCAATGAAGAACGGGATGGAAAGGACTATATGGTGAAACGGGATACTCTCATTGAGACAGTTCGCCTTATCTGGATGCTTACATTTCATGAAATTCATAAGGTACCCACCGGGGATGCCGGAGATACACTGATACACTGAGGGCAAAGGAAAAGAAACTATAAATTTTTTCTTCTGCCCCTTGTTTTTTTGCTGCATTGCGAGCATAATAGCAAAGAGCCAAATGGTGATGGCTGTACAATCTATTCAATTCCGACGAAAAATCATGACCCATGATTTTTTTTTTGGAAATTTTCAGAAATTATGTAGTGTCGGGAGGAATTATGTCAAGAACCAGAAACATTATTGATGTCGAAGCAAGACCGCCTTTTATGCAGACGGTTCCACTCAGTCTTCAGCATTTGTTCGCTATGTTTGGATCCACGGTACTGGTACCGTTCCTGCTTCACGTGGACCCGGCGACCTGTCTGTTTATGAATGGTATCGGCACGCTGCTGTACCTCACCATCTGTAAATGGAAACTTCCGGCTTATCTGGGGTCCAGCTTTGCTTTCATTTCCCCGGTGCTGGCTGTTACTTCCACCGCAGGCATGTCCTATGCTGATGCACAGGGCGGGTTTATTGCCTTCGGTATCTGTTTTATGATTCTGGCGTTCCTGGTTAAGGAAGTGGGAACGAAATGGGTAGATGTCCTTTTCCCGCCGGCAGCCATGGGTTCCATCGTAGCCATCATCGGTCTGGAACTGGCACCGCTGGCTATGAACATGTCCGGCTTCCTGGATCCGGTGCAGGGCATGAGCAATACCACCGCTATTATCATTTCTATGTTTACCCTGATTGTGACCATTCTGGCCACTATTCTTGGCCGTGGATTTATCGGCATTATCCCGATTCTTATCGGTGTAATTTCCGGATATATCCTGTCCTTCTTCATGGGCGTTGTCGATTTCTCCGCTGTAGAATCTGCCGCATGGTTTGCACCTCCGACTTTCTATAAGCCGGCATTCAATGTCAGTGCTATTCTCATGATTCTCCCGGCAGTATTCGTAGTATTTGCCGAACATCTGGGGCACCTCTTCGTAACCAGTGATATCATCGGCCGCGACCTTATCAAGAATCCGGGCCTGCATCGTTCCCTGTTTGCTGACGGTCTGTCCAACGTTATTTCCGGCCTCGTAGGTTCCACACCGAACACTACTTATGGCGAAAACATGGGCGTTATGGCCATCACCGGTGTATACAGTACCTACGTAATCGGCGGCGCAGCACTCTTCGCTATTCTCTTCTCCTTCATCGGAAAAGTAGCCGCTGTCATCCACGCCATCCCGACCCCGGTTATGGGCGGCGTATGCATACTCCTCTTCGGATTCATCGCCGCATCTGGTATCCGTATGCTGATTGAAAAGAAAGTGGACTACACCAAGTCCAAGAACCTCATCCTCTCCGCTGTAACCCTCATCTCCGGTCTCTCCGGCGCAACCATCGTCGTAGGCCCGGTACAGCTCAAGGGCATGGGACTGGCCACCGTAGTCGCTATGATTACCTCCCTCTGCTTCCTCTTCTTTGAAAAGACACATATGGAGAATGACCAGTAAATAAAAAAAGAGCAGCCGCAAGGCTGCTTTTTTACTGGTCATTTCCGCAGAAATCCTTTCAGGATTCTTTTCAGGGCGGTGCCTGAAAAAGAGGTAAGAGGTTGGAGGTAGAATGCGGGAGCTGAGATAAATCGGAGAACATCCGCCTGTTTCCCTGTGTACTTGAGAATAGGAAAGCAGGCCGGTGGGCTGAGTACATAAAAGCCATGTCTTATGCAATGACGCAGGAGATGCGTTAAGATTGAAGTTTATTTTTCCGAAATTTACATATGAAAATTTGATCGAGGCCGGGAGGCAGAGGTTGCGCAGAATGTAAAAAGTTCCGGGGACTGTACGCGTATGGTACGTCTCAGGGACTTTTTGCGTGGAGCCTGAGCTATGTGTGCAGACTGCCCGGAAATTTTAATCTGTAAATTGGAGCCAGGCTGGGAGGCAGAGGTTGCGCGGAGTGTAAAACATCATCGGGACTGTACGCGTATGAATCCTTTTGAGATTTCGGGGCAAGCGATGCGCTCATTTATCATTGTCATGCATTGATTTCGTGGCAGGCTGAGATACAGAGGTCATGCAGAATGTAAAAAGTTCCGGGGACTGTATGCGTATGGTGCGTTCCAGGAACTTTTTTATGTGGAGCAGGAGATATGTGCAGACTGCCCGAAAAATTAATCTGTAAATTGGAGCCAGACTGGGAGGCAGAGGTTGCGCGGAATGTAAAAAAATCATCGGGATTGTACGCGTATGGTACGTCTCGATGATTTTTTATATGTAGCGTAAGCGATGCGCTTATTTATCATTGTCATGCATTGATTTCGTGGCAGGCTGAGATACAGAGGTCATGCGGAATGTAAAAAAGTTCCTGGGACTATACGTGTATGGTATGTCCCGGAAAAATTAATCTGTAAATTAATCTGTAAATTGGAGCCAGGCCGGGATGCAGAGGTTGCGCGGAGTGTAAAAAAATCATCGGGACTGTACGCGTATGGTACGTCTCGATGATTTTTTTACATGTAGCGTAAGCTATGCGCCCGGACCGGCCCAATTTACCCGTGGATGACCAGCACTGGACACTTACACTCCTGCACCACCTGCTGGCTTACAGAGCCCATGAAGATACCTTTGATCTTTCCCAGGCCACGGCTGCCCATGACCACCAGATCGTAGTGTTCTTCTTCTGCTTCTTCCACTACCACTTCGGCGGGATCGCCTAAGAGAGCTTCGGTTTCTACGTGAATATCTTCCGGCACCAGTTTAGCCATTTTTTTCAGCATTTCTTCAGCGCCTGCGGTGAGGTGTTCCGGCACATAGCCGCCGGTACTTACCTGCTGGACGCCACTCATTACTTTTCCGAATTCAACTACGGAAAGGAGAGTGATGGATGCGTCAAACTGCCGTGCGATGAACGCAGCGCGGCGAAGGGCTTCCTTGGACTGATTGGAACCGTCTACCGGAACAAGAATCCTGTCAAGTGAAATGTTATCAAAGGTAAACATAATACCTCCTGAAGAATCGGCTGATAAAACCTGTGGCTTATGTCAGAACATTTTATTGTTTTATATTATAACACGGTTCTAACAAAAGGAAACTGAAAAATGAAATTTATGTAACTACCGATAAGCTTTATCCAGAATCCTGCGCATATCGGCAAGAGCTATCTGTCCCGGGGCGGAGGCTTCTCCGGCAGAGGCGAAGGTGAGGATGGAACCGGCTTTGCCGCCTTCTGTGCGGGTGACCTGGCCGAATGGACCCATGGAGATGCCGATGAATGGGAAATCCGGCGCGGTCTTATGTACCTGGGCCATGGCATCCATCATGGTGCAGGCATCTTCCCTGGAGTGGGCCATGACGGCAATTTTTCCTATAGAAGCGTGCCGGGCTTTCATGGTAAGGAAGCGGGAAACGATGTCTTCCTTCTTCGGAGTGCGGGAAAAATCATGGAAGCTTACGATGACGGAAAGGCCAAGGGCACGGGCTTTTTCAATAAGTCGGGGTGCCGGTGTGCGTTCCATTTCCACATCTACGGCATCGCTTCCCGGGCGGAGTCCGGTCATGACGGCGGTGACACAGGATTCATAGAGGGCATCTTCGTAGGGGAAGCTGCCGCCCTCTTTGCTGGTGCGGACGGTGGCGATTATGGGGGTGGAGATTTCAGATTTTACCAGGGAGAGTCCCTGCGTTGCCAGCTCTGGGGAGAGGGCATCCAGTCCGTCCATGCGCCACTCCAGCACATCAAAGGGAAGGGAACGGATGGCAGCTGCCTTTTCTTTCAGCTCTTGCAGGGTATGAGCCGCCACAGGGATGGCGATCAGTGGTTTTTCAGGCATGGAAATCACTCCTTTTGCAGACGAAGGCAGAGGGAAAAAGGGAAAGGATTCATTTCCCTGGTTCTGCCGGGAAAGATTACGTTAAGTATAGCATGGAAAGGCGAAGTTTGTTCTGCTTTTTTCGTAACGTTTCGGTTTTGATTATGTTATAATAAAAAGGATACTTTTTTATTGAAAACAGAAGGCTTTTCCTCTCTTTCCTGAGAGAAAAAGTTTTCGGTGGTGAGGAATCGGTATGGCGAAAATTATTGGCATTATTAATCAGAAGGGCGGCGTTGGCAAAACGACCACAGCGGTAAATCTGTCGGCGTTTCTGGCCAAGCACAGCCGCCGGGTGCTAATAGTGGATACAGATTCGCAGGGGAATGCCACGAGCGGTCTGTCCATGGAGCGCCGGCACTTCGACCCGGACATTTACGATGTCATGATGGGAAATGCTCCGGTGGAGGAAGCCATTGTTGATACAGATATGAAACGGCTGTTTCTGCTTCCGGCCTCTATGAATCTGGCAGGTGCGGAAATCGAAATGGTAGGCATGGAAAACAGAGAGACCATTCTGAAACGCATCCTTTCCCAGGTGCGGGACAAGTATGACTATATCATCATCGACTGCCCGCCGGCACTGGGGCTCATGACGCTGAATGTACTCACTGCCGCAGATTCTGTCATCATCCCGATTCAGGCAGAATTCTATGCGCTGGAAGGGTTATCCCAGCTGGTGAAGACCATTCATGCGGTGACGAAGAACCTGAATCCGGATCTGGATATTCTGGGGATTCTGCTTACCATGTACGATGGCCGGACCAACCTGTCTGTGCAGGTACGGGATGAAGTGGAATCCTACTTCGGAGATACCGTGTTCAAGACGGTGATTCCCCGGAGCGTGAAATTATCGGAAGCGCCCGGATTTGGACAGCCGATTACGCTGTATGCACCCAAATCCAAAGGAGGCGTAGCTTACAAGAAGTTGAGTCGGGAGGTTTTGAAACGTGTCGAAAAGTAAGAAACTTGGCCGCGGACTGGGAGCCTTGCTGGGGGATGACCTTACGGCGGAACGAACGGAAGAATTGAAAATTTCCCTGATTGTGCCGAATGAATACCAGCCGCGTCACACATTTGATGAAGAGTCACTCGGGGAGCTGGCCAATTCCATCCGGGAACACGGAGTGGTACAGCCGATTCTGGTGCGGCGCAAAAATCACCAGTATGAACTTATCGCCGGGGAACGCCGCCTCCGGGCGGCCGAAATGGCGGGGCTGAATGAAATCCCTGCCATTGTGCGGGATTACAGCGATAAGCAGTCGGCAGAGATTGCCCTTATTGAAAATCTGCAGCGGGAAGGCCTGACGGTGATTGAAGAAGGAGAAGCCTATCACCGGCTTATGGATGAATATGGATATACCCAGGAAGCCATGGCCAGAGCCGTGGGAAAGAGCCGTTCCTATATAGGCAATGCGGTCCGTTTCCTTTCTCTTCCCGATGAGGTGAAGGAGCTCCTTCTCCAGCATAAGGTGACCGCAGGACAAATCCGGCCAATCCTTACGCTTTCCAGCCCGGCGGAACAGATCCGCATGGCCAGGAAGATTGCAGAAGAGGGGTTATCTGCCCGGCAGGTGGAGGAACTTCTTCGCCGTCATAAAGGAGAAAAGAAAGGTAAGAAAAATACATCTGGTGATGATGGGTCCAGCTGGATTCACGATATGGAAGAAAGGCTGCACACCGCCATGGGCACACCGGTAAAGATTAAGTTTGGAAAAGGGAAACATGCATCCAGGGGAAGCATTTCCGTTTCCTTTACCAGTGAAGAGGAATTTAAACGCCTGATGGCTTATCTCACAGGGGATACAATGTAAGTACTTATGTACGTGGAGGGTTTAAAGGTATAATTATGTTGGCAGCTAATTTGAATATGCTGGTTTATGCAGGGGCCGGCCTTGCAATCGTTCTGCTGGTTATTCTGATTGCTCAGGTATTTATCCTGAAAGCTAAGTTAAACCGGATCAATAAGAAATATCATTATTTTATGAATGGTCATGATGGAGTGTCTGTGGAACGACAGCTGTCTGCGGAAGTCAAGCAGCTCCGTGATATGGTGAGTGCATCCGAAGGCATGCTGCACCAGCAGGAACTTCTGGCCAATATGCAGCTGGAGTCTTTTCAGCGTATGGGGCTGATTAATTACGATGCGTTCGATGCTACCGGGGATAAGCTCAGCTTCTCCCTCACGCTGCTCAATGGACGCAACGATGGGTTCGTATTCTCCTGCCTCACCGGCAGCGGTACTTCCCGTATTTATGCCAAGAGAGTAATTAATGGCCGGTGCAAGTCTTCCCTGTCTTCCGAAGAAGCAGACAGCATCAATATGGCACTGAATACCCAGATGCCTAATGTGGTTCTGGCTGCACAGGAAGCGGCAGCTGCCAGAGAGGCAGAGCGGCAGGGAAGGGAACACCGGGAAAAGAAGAGAGAACCGAAGAGACGCAGAACCGTAAGAAAGCCGAAGCATGAGAAACCGGCACAGCCAGTGCGTCAGGCGGAAGAAAAAGTTCAGCCGGCGCCGGTACAGGAAGCCGCACCGGCAGAACCGGCCAGCCAGGCAGTAAAAACGGAAATCCGAAGCACAGGCAATGAACCATTTGTTTCCACACAGAGTGCACAGCCTGTAAAGCCGCTGGGCAATGCGACAGAAGCGGATCTGTCCCTGTTCTCCAGCAGTGGAAGCAAGCGTCCCGCAAGAAGGGGGCAGTACAGAGTAAACCATGAGGAAAGAAGAAAATAAGACAACGGGAGAGCTTGGACTCTTCTTCACTAAAGACGATATAAAGAAAATTAAATATGCAGGAGCCGGAATCGGTGCGGTGCTCCTTCTTCTTGTAGGAACATCCATCTATTCCATTTACTCCATGACGTCCCTTCAGGCGCAGAATGAACTGTACAGGAATCAGATGAAGCTGGCGGAACAGCGTATGGATGACCTGGTAAGGAAATCTCAGACGGTGGACAAGTTGTCAGAACAGATGCAGAGCATGGTGAATGGCAATCTGTCCCAGACTCCGGCTACTCAGAATTCTCTGCAGAATGGGCAGGGCGGTGCCAGTACCGTACCGGATATAGCCTCCAATGGAGGAGAGAGCCGGCCGGTTTCTGACAAAGTACACACTCCGGGGCAGCTGCTCAATGAAATGGTGGCACTGGATAATAAGCTGAATCATCAGATTAAGAAGATGATTGATTTGAGAAGCGCAGCGATGACTAATCTGGCCGGTACGGTTATGCCGGCAGGCCTTGGTATTTCTACTGCGTCTACTGGTTCTGTTACCCCGGATATCTGGCCGGTAAGCGGTGTGGTTTCCAGTCATTTCGGTTTCCGCATCAGCCCTGGCGGCATAGGATCTACCTATCATGAAGGGCTGGATATTGCTTCCAGCTACGGCAATCCGGTTCACGCTACGGCCAACGGACGGATTACTCAGGCCGGATGGGTGAACGGATACGGCTATCTGGTGGAAATCAATCATGGCAACGGGATTAAGACACGGTATGGTCATAATTCGGCCCTCCTGGTTTCTGTAGGGGATCAGGTGGTACAGGGCCAGACCATCAGCCTTATCGGCAGCACAGGAAACAGTACGGGACCGCATTGCCACTATGAAGTGCGTGTCAACGGCGAGGCGGTAGATCCGACCCTGTTCCTCCCGAAACGATAAGAAAAGATGTACAATAATCATATATAGATAATCGGAAAAAGGATGTAATAAAACGTTTTCTGCTTTGTTACATCTCCTTTTCATTTCATGTCAAAGATGTGTTTCACGTGAAACATACAGCGCATTTTCACCGGGAGCAAACGATGAATAATACACAACTGGAGATAGCGGAAAAACTGTTTATGGCCTGTCAGTTTGACAGGGCCTTTCCTCTGTTTGAAGAACTGGCAGAAGAAAACAATAGCCGGGCTCTGTTCTTCTTGGGGGTCCTGCATGGTTATGGGCTGGGACATGTAAAAAAGGACCAGGAAAAGAGCCTTACGGCATTGGAAAAAAGTGCCGTAACCGGAGAACCGGGTGCCTGGGTGGAACTGGCCAGTCTGCTTTACCGCCGGGCGGAAGAAATCGTGGCGGTGGATGAGACGCTGAAGCACCGGATTCTGGAAAAGGCCACGGCAGGAGATGTTATTTCTCAGTATGAACTGGGTGTGCTCTATATCAATGGCTGGGGCGTGGAGCAGGAGATAGAAGGCGGAAGTATGTGGCTCAAACGGGCGGCTGACGCCGGATTTTTCATGGCTATGGATGACCTGGGGGTGCTGTATAAGGAACGGGCCCTGGGCAAGGGAAAGGAAAAGGACGCCTGGTCCTATTTCCTCCGTGCCGCCGGACTGGGGTACCGGGGTGGAGAGTTCCACTTAGGGGAGTGCTACTATGAAGGCATTGGTGTGGAACAGGACCTGGAAAAGGCGGTCACCTGCTATAAGAGGGCGCTTGCCCATGGTTCTATGGAAGCGGCCGACGCACTGGGAACCATGGCCGTATTGGGAGAAGGGATGCCGGTGGATGAAAAAGCAGCCTTTACCTATTTCCGCACCGCAGTGAAAGGCGGGTATATTGCCTCGCTGTACAAGCTGGGGGATTGTTATTACTATGGGCGTGGCACTGCGCAGGATTTTGGGCGGGCCAGAGACCTGTTTGAAAAAGCCTGGGATAATGGGGATAAGGCAGCCGCTGTCCGTATGGGGACGATTTACCTGTCCGGACTCGGGGTGGAACAGGACAGCCGGAAGGCGGTAGACTGGTTCACACAGTCAGCGGAAAGTGGAGATCCGGATGGGATTTTCTATCTCGGAGAATGCGCCTGGTATGGCGAAGGGATGACGAAAGATAAGAAGAAAGCTGTGGCCCTGTACGTGGATGCCGCAGAAGGCGGGCAGGAACAGGCGATGACCAGGCTGGGACAGATTGCACTGGAAGAAGGGCATAGCGAAGAAGCTGTACAGTGGTTTACCCGTGCCGCTGCGCTGGGATTTACCACAGCGGAAAATTTCCTTGCAATTTGTTACTATAAAGGGGCCGGTGTGCCAAGGAACGAAAAAACAGCCAGAGAATGGCTTGACCGGTCGGAAAACCAGGGAGACGCAGAAGCGCCTCTGATTAAACAGAACCTCTGGGGAATTACCCCTGGAAGTTTTAAACAGTAAGCAGTATAAGAAATAAGAGTGTACGTAATATAAAAAGATAGGGAGATTAGATTCATGAGCAAAACATTGTCTGAAAAACGTTTTATTAATCACGAATTCAAGGAAGCGGCAGCAGGTCTTCGCCGTATGGCAAAGAATGGAAATCCCCGGGGTATCTACTGCCTGGGAGAAATGCTGGTACATGAATTTATGTTTACTGAAAATGTAAAACAGCGTGAAGAAGGTCTCCGTATTCTGGCTGATGGACTGATTGCCGGAGATCCGCTCTGCCTCATCGCTTATGCACGGTATGATGTAGGTCTTCATGGTCAGGAACTTACCAGTGCCAAGAGAGCCAAACTGGCGGCTAAGGCACAGGAAATGGTAAAGGATGACAACACACTGCCGTCAGTCATCAAGATGGCGGAAGGTGGCGATGTGCTGGCTATGATGGAACTGGGCATGGCGTATGGATTTGGCATTCTGGTTAAGCCGGACAGAGGCATGGCTCTGTCCTGGCTCACAAAGGCTGCCGATGCCGGCTATTGGGCGGCTATGCTCCAGGCGGCAGGTATCCTCATGCGCCAGCAGGACACCGAAATCCGTAAAAAGGCTTTTAACTACGTAAAAAAGGCAGCAGAAATGGGAGACAGTCTGGCTCTGGTGCGTCTGGGCGACTGCTACCACTTTGGCCTGGGATGTGAAAAATCATTTGAACAGGCCAGACGCTGCTACGATATGGCCTGTCGCAGAGAAGACAGCATTCTGGCTGTATACAGCATGTCCCGTCTCTATGATGACAAGCAGTTCCCGCAGGCCAGCGAAATTCAGACCACCATCTGGACCGAAAAGGCAGCTCAGCTGGGCAGCGTAGATGCTATGTGCGTTATGGGTGACCGTGCCTACTATGGCCGCGGTGTGCCGAAGGATATGAAGGCTGCCGAAAACTGGTATAAGCAGGCAGTGAAGACCAGAAATGGCCGGGGCTACTTTGCTATGGGACGCTTTAAGATTTATACGGCAAAGATTAAGGATGGTATTAAATATATGGAAAAGGCGGCACAGGCCGGCTGGCCGGAAGGCTATTATATTCTTGGCCTCATGAAGATGCAGGGCATTGGCATGAAGGTGGACAGAAGAAGAGGCCGTGTCCTTCTGGGGCAGGCCGCCGCTGCCGGCGTAGTGGATGCTAAGGATGTACTGAATTCCAGAGAAAAGGTCAATCTGCTGGAAGCACTCCGCCGTATCTGATTCGTTTTCGTGACCAGGGAGGTCAACCTATGGAAGCCGAAGCACAATTTATTCATTACCAGCTCAAAGAAGCCATGCCTTCCCTTATGAAGGAAGGACAGCAGAATGACGGCTGGGCTCTGTATGCCCTTGGCCAGATTTTCCTGACCCAGGGGATATACACTGGGGATACCCGGACGTTGCTGCGCGCCATGGCTGCCTTTTCCAAAGGGAAAGAAGACAGCGAGGAAAAGGTCCTCTGCCGCAGCGCCTGCTGCACTATGGAAGTGGGCGGACTTTCCCGCACAGGGAAAACGGAAGATGACGTGGCCATGGCGGATGCTCTTTCCCGCATGGCAGAGGGCGGCGATGTGCTGGCTATGACGGAATGGGCGGCCTGCCTTCTCTATGGGACAGGTACAGAAAAGGATGCAGAGGAGTCTCTTTCCTGGCTCCACCGTGCGGCTTCGCAGGATTACTGGCTGGCACGGCTTCGTTTGCTCCAGACAGAACGGCTGAAGGAAGACAGGGAATCTCGCAGGGATGTGTTCAATCAGGCCAATCATCTGGCGCTCATGGGAGTTCCTGATGGAGAATTCTATCTGGGCGAATGCTATGAAGCCGGATGGGGAACCGAACCGGCATGGAATAAGGCGGTTCATCACTATGAACGGGCGTACTCCCTCGGCAATCCGGCGGCAGCTATGCGGCTGGCCAATGGATATCTGCGGGATACAGGCGATGAAGAATCCGAGGCAAAGGCGATGGAATGGCTCCGACTGGCCGATGAAAAAGGCAATGGGGAAGCCAGCTATCGCCTGGGCAAAGTGTATGCCTCCCGCGGGGAAAAGAAAAAGACATGGGCAGCTGTCAGCCGGGCCTGCCTCAGAAATTATCCGGCCGGAGTATTTGCAGCAGGATTTCTGCAGATGACCGGATGTGGTACAAAACAGGACGAAAAACAGGGGATGATTAAAATCCGCCTGGCGGCGCAGATGGGATATATTCCTGCGCAGATGTACCTGAAGAATCCGGAAAATATGGCTGAACGGCTTATTCATGACTGGAACGTGTGAGGGTGTTATGCAACAGGCAGAAAAATTACTTTTTAACGGGCAGGCGGACGAAGCCCTGGCTCTGTTTTCAAAAGAGGCAGAAAACGGAAATGGCCGGGCTATGTATTTCCTGGGCTTTATTCTGGAACATGGACTGGGCCATACCGTGCAGGATGAAGATAAGGCGGCCGCATGGTTTGACAAAGGACAGAAGGCAGGAGATGCTCTGGCCACCCTGGCCGCCGCACGCTGGCTGGGTATGGATGACCGATATCATCTGCTTAAGGATGCGTTTCCAAAAGCCCGTGCCATGGCAGAAGACAATGACTGCTTTGCCAAGGTAGAGCTGGCCGATATGTATCTGTCCGGCGGCATTATGATTAACTTCGAAGAAGGTATCCATCTCCTGTCTCAGGCCTGCGCCATGGGTTACTGGTATGCCCTGGAAAAGATGGGGGACCTGTGCCAGGAAGGCCTTCTGGTGGATAAGAATGAGGCCAGAGCCTTTGCCTTCTACAGCAAGGCAGCGACAGCGGGTCACGACCACTACAGCGAATATCAGCTGGGATGCGCCTGGTACGACGGTATAGGCACAGCCATGGACAGGGAAAAAGGCCTTTCCCTCCTGAAGAAGGCATGGAAAGACGGATCCTCCGATGCCGCCTACCGCCTGGCACTCATTGCAGAAAATGGCATAGGGGTTCCTCCCGATGAACAGAAAGCGGCGCAGTGGTATCAGCGGGCCGTGAATCTGGGAAATACCCTGGCCAAAGGCGCTCTTGGATATTTCTACGAAAAAGGACTCGGCGGATTGCCAGAAGATATGGAAAAAGCACGAACCCTCTATAAAGAAGCCGCCGAAGAAGGCGACGACGAAAGCCAGTTCCGACTGGAAGTGCTGGAGAAGAGCGGAAAAGACAGGATTTAGATTTGAGGAATGAGGCCAGAGTGTGCAGATTAGCTTCGCTCATTTGCACAAGTATCAAAAGAAAGCCAGACTTTTCAGAAAAATGGAAAGTCTGGTTTTTTGAATTACAGTCTTGTATAAAGGTAAGAATTCCAAAGTTGCATAAACGAGCGGAATGAAGAACTTTTTTCCGTTCTGGAGAGAAAGGGGGACCATCCGACCCCAGGCGGATGGTGGAAAGTAGAATGCTGTATGGTAGAACAAAGGAAAGTATAAGGAGGTTGCCTGCTGCCTTTTTACCCAAAACGTTCCTTATCCTTTCGCATTCCTCAACTCCCAAATCGCCTGCTTGTCTTTTATGCACCGACCATGAGTGGAGCTCTTAGCCAACAGGCTATGAGCTCCGCTTATCTCTATGTTATAATAATAACGTCTTGTAAAACTAAAAATACCTACAGGAGGTCTTATTGATTATGAGTAAAGAACTGGAACAGGCTGAATTGCTCTTTAAGCAGTTCAAACATAAGGAAGCATATCCCCTGTTTGAAAAGCTGGCTGATGCCGGAGAAGCAAGGGCTATGTATTTCATGGGCATTTACAGCCGTCTGTATCTGGGAGTAGGACATTTCGATCAGGAAAAATCCTATAACTGGTTTAAGAAGGGCATGGAAGCGGGAGATGTACTCTGCGCTATTTCCTATGGCTATCTGCTGCCAAAGGAAAAGCGTGATGCGTTTATGAAGGAATGGCTGCCAAAGGCTGAAAAACTGGCAGAAGCTGGCGACGTCTTTGCACTGGACGACACAGCAGACTGCTATTTTTACGGTATTGGCACAAAGGCAGATGAAGAAAAAGGACTTGCCAATATTGATAAGGCGGCAGAAGCCGGCTACTGGCTGGCCATGTTTGACCAGGCAGCACAGTATGATGAAGGCGGCCACAGAGATGTAGATTTCAAGAAGGCCTGCGAAGGATTCAAAGCGGTTTCCAAACTGGGATATACTGAAGGGGATTATCGTCTGGCATTCCACTACTTCCAGGGTACTGGCGAAGAACGGGATGTGAAAGAAGCTATCCGCCTGTGGGTTAAGGCCTGGGACATGAGCGAAAATGCAGCAGCTGCTAATGCACTGGGATTCATCTATTCCTTTGATGAAAAGCTGAAGGATGAAGAAAAAGCATTTTCCTGGTTCGAAAAGAGTGCTAAGGCAGGACTTCCGCTGGCAGCAGGTAATGTAGGTAACTGCTACTTCTATGGCCGCGGGGTCAAGAAGGATCTGGAAAAGGCAAAGCACTGGTATGAAATCGGTGCTAAGGCCGGACTCCAGTCCTCTATGCTCCAGCTCGGTGTTATTCTGAAGACACAGAATAAGAACAAGGAAGCCTTCCAGGTATTCTATGCAGCCGCTGTAGGTGGTTATGCTCCGGCTATGGGATGGCTCGCAGCCTGCTATGAACACGGCATCGGCGTAGAAAAGGATCAGGGCAAGGTTCTCTTCTGGCTCAAGCGCGCAGCCGCTATGGGTGATCGAGATGCTATCCAGACCCTGCAGAAGTATTATCCGAAGCAGACCCTGGTAAAGACCAATGATCAACTGGATGAAGAACTGCCGAAAGAATTCGTAGAAACCACACCGGGAACTATTAATTAAAAGACAGAATAGAGGTAACTCTTGCAAGCTGACGGTCAGACGTCAGACAACTTCCTTCCGATGGAATCGAAAGGTATAAACAAACGAGATTTTCCGTTTTTATGGAAAATCTCGTTTGTTTTTGTCTTTAGAGACAAAAACAGGCTTGAGACTGAAGTAAGCGAATGGCAGGCATAGGATACTCCCTTCTTTTTATAAAGAGATTATTCTCTTGCGAAAAAGGTCAGAATCCTAAAGCTGCACGAAGGTGGGGCATGCAGCCCCTTTCCCTCTCTGGAAAGAGGATAAAGGGCGCAAACGTTGTCTGCTGTCGGTGCGGAAAAAACAGGAAGGTGATTAGAGGGAGGATGCAGAAGGTTTTCCTATAAAAAGGAAAAAGTTGCACTAAAGGAAAGCATGCAAAACGTTTCCCGTTCTG
>OGSS01001221.1_pt1 | contig 17921 bp, 20 predicted proteins | sample 1553591 | NCBI WGS metagenome assembly OGSS01 (sample SAMEA2580061, study PRJEB22360) | human gut metagenome | biome: human gut; feature: human-associated habitat; material: faeces | place: Denmark | collected 2008/2010
GATATGTCAGCAGCCATAACGGGCCTTACAGGTGATGTGGCATCATTCTATAACCTCTCTCAGGATGAAGCCTACACGAAGCTTAAGAGCATATTTACAGGAGAGACAGAAAGTCTTAAGGACCTTGGCGTAGTCATGACCCAGACAGCCCTGGACCAGTACGCTCTTAATAACGGATTTGGAAAAACAACAGCAAAGATGACTGAGCAAGAAAAGGTCATGTTGCGGTATCAGTTTGTTATGTCCCAGCTTTCGGATGCATCAGGAGACTTTGCCAGGACAAGCAACTCCTGGGCCAACCAGGTACGCATTTTGCAGCTACAGTTTGAGGCCCTGAGAGCAACAATAGGCCAGGGCCTTATCAATGCCTTTACGCCCGTAATCCAGGTTATTAATACCATCCTTGCAAAGTTGCAGACGTTAGCTGAGTACTTCCGGGCTTTTACGGTTGCTATATTTGGTGATGCAGCAGGCGGGAGTGGGAGTGTGGCAGATTCTATGGATTCCGCAGCTGGTTCTTCTGGGAACATTGCAGATAACATGGGGAGTGCGGCAAACTCAGCTAAGGAAATGAACCGGCAACTTGCCAAATTTGACGAGCTTAATAATCTAAGTTCTAACCGTAATTCTGGTGGTGCTGGAGGCGGAGAAGGCGGCGGGGGTATCCTGGGAGACCTGGACCTTGGTATGGATAATGTGCAGGCTGAGGCGGATAAGATATCCAATAAAATAATTGATGCCTTTAAGGCGGGGGATTATTATTCCGTTGGCGCTTATATTGGCGCCGCCATCACAGATGCCTTGCGGAAAATCAATTGGAATGATGCCTATGAATCTGCAAGAAATTTCGGACGTGGTTTTGCGCAGTTCCTTAATGGTCTTATATCTCCAGAGCTATTCTGGGAAGTGGGACATTCCATTGGTGGGGCACTCAATACGGCCCTGTATGCGGCATTAGAATTTGGCAAGGATTTTGATTGGTCCAACTTTGGATTATCCATAGCAGCAGGAATAAACGGATTTTTCTCGACCTTTGATTTTTCTGCCCTTGGAAGTGCGGCATCAGTGTTCGTGATAGGATGGCTGGATACCATTGCAACAACCCTGGAGAATACGGATTGGTTTATGGTAGGACAGAAAATCGGAGAGTTTTTGGCAGCCCTTGACTGGGATACAATCCTTGCAATGACAGGAAGGCTCATTATCGCAGCTATTAATGCTGGAATTAAGTTTTTTGCTGGACTTATGGATGCGGCACCAATAGAAGCAGCTATTATAGCATCTATAGCAGGATTTAAATTTGTAGGAATTGCTGGAATAATAGCAAAGGGAATACTGGCCTCAATTGCATCCACAGGTATTACTTTAGAAGGAATTAAATTGGCTCTTACTGGGCTTACCGTAGGCTTTGTGGGTGGCCCTGCGTTTGATGTTATTGGTAATGCTATCATTGGTGGTATTGATGAATTTATTAGAGAAAACTTTGGTGAAAGTGCCCTCAATGCAATGGGAGAGGGGCTTCTTGTTTCTGTTAGTGCAGGTATAGGGGCTATGTTTGGAGGTCCAATAGGAGCTTTAGTGGGCGGAATAATTGGGCTTCTGCTTGATACAATCAGAGGCGGAGAATGGGCAACTAAATTCTGGAAAGGTTTTGGAGATATGCTCTTTAACTGGAGCTTCACTAAATCATTACTGGAAACATCGAAGGGATTTTTTAAAGAAGCATTTAAAACGGACAATTTTTTAGTTTTTGGAGAAAATATTATTGCGGGAATAGCCTCTGGTTTTACTGCGGCTATATCATGGTTTCTTGAACCAATTGGAGATTTTTTTACTTTTGTCGTAGACAGCATATGTTCAGTTTTTGATTCCCATTCTCCAGCAAAGACCATGGAACCACACGGTGAAAATATACTGCTGGGAATCATTGAAGGGTTTAGAGCTACATTTGGAGAATGGACGGAATCACTTAATGAATGGTATAACCAGCATATCGCTCCATGGTTTACAATACAGAAATGGAGTGATTTATATAATATTATTAAAACCAGCCTCAAAACAAAGTGGGACGAAACTGTACTGCAATGGAAAACAGATATTCAGAACTGGTGGAATCAACATGTCACAAAGTGGTTTACTAAGGAGAAGTGGACATCTGGCCTTAATGGAATAAAAGAAGGATTTAAGGCAGCATTTAATGCAGCGGTAGATGCAGCCAAACAGATATGGAATGATTTTGCCGAATGGTTAAATGAGAAGCTTACATTTACGATTGACCCAATTACAGTCATGGGTAAGACAGTATATGAAGGCGGAGAGATTAGCCTTGGGAAGATACCCACATTTGCGAGTGGAGGATTCCCGGATAAAGGACAGCTATTCCTTGCCAGCGAAGCAGGACCGGAAATGGTTGGTCGGATTGGTGGCAGAACTGCTGTGGCTAATAAGGACCAGATTACTGATGGAATTGCAACGGCGGTATATACTGCTAATACGGAACAGAACCGGCTGTTAAGAGAACAAAATGACCTGCTTAGGGCGATACTTGCAAAGCCAGGGGTGAATAAGGATGATGTAGTTGACCTGTGGAAGTCAGGGGCTGGTGAGTATAGGAAAGAAACCGGCAGACAATTAGGATTAGCGTATTAACATTTTTCCCCGTATCTGCTATACTCTGTGTATCAGGTATGGGGAGGTTGTTTTGATGAAGGAGTTGCAGAAGAGTATTCCATTACATGTTGAGGACTTTAGAGAAGAGCATTATAAATTATTGAGAAGACTTGATGGGCACCCAGTTGATTGTGAATTTCAGGGATTAATGAGCTTACAATTAGACATAAAAACCTTTATTCCTGTGTTGTTAGAATTGGGATTAATAAGAATTGGAACATGTAGGGAGGCATTAGAAACCTTAAAAACAGATTCGTTGAAAGAAATAATGAAAATAAATGGCATTAAAACAGGTGGGAAAAAGGACGAGCTTATTAATAGAATAATTAGTAATATTGATGAAGCCACTATAAAATCCGCTAACTGTTACCACGATGTGTATGTCCACACATGTGAAGGTAAGGCGGTTATTGAAGCGTCATATGCTAAGCAGGAAGAAGATAAAAAAGATTTTATGCACCAGGCTATTTCTCTAATAATGAATGGGGATTTAAGTAATGCCTATAAAGTAATATGTGAAAGAAACATCAAAGAATCTACTTTTAGAGGGTTTGGGATTGATTGGAATGAGGAAAGAAAAAAAGGGGTTTCTGATGACTTGCATAAATTATATAAAGAGGAATTGCAAAGAAATGCATATGATATTTGCTCAGCAATAGCTGTATTTTCTGAATTATCAGGGGATTCGATATCGAATGTTGTTAAGTTAGTATCGAAAATGTTTCCATCAGAAAATCAAGATGAGAAATCAGTACAATATGTGAGTTCGAGATTATCAACGCAGAGGGAAATGATGGAGTGTTTAGCCTATGGTGAAGATTCTGTCATTTTTAATGCCAGTTTGGATGAAACAACTTGTCCTATTTGCGGTAAATTGGATGGGAAAAGAATAAAAATAACTGATGGTAAGATTGGGAAAAATCTTCCACCAATACATGAAGGATGTCGCTGTACTTTAGTGGGTGGAATGACACAAACAGAATTACAGTCTACTACGCGTAGGCACAGAAATCCTCAAACGCACAAGAGTGAATTAATTCCATATATGACATATAGTCAATGGAAAAAGAAATATATGAACTAAAATGCTGCACCTGGGAAACTGGGTGCTTTTGTTATGCCCAGAAAGAGGTGGTGCTTATGTCTGCATACAAAGGCTGGCTATTAAAATTCGATGGACGAGAGTTTCCTATGGACTTCATATCCCACGCTTCGTACAATGCAACCCCGGACCAGAGACAGGATGAAGATTCCTACCAGGACGGATATGGGATATTACACCGAAATGTGTTGCCGCATACCAGAACAAAAATCGAGTGGTCTACTCCGTTTATGCATCTGGCTGACAAGATAAGGATGCAATCATATTTCCCGGACCGTGTGACCATGGAGGTAGAATACTGGAACGATGAGAGGAACGCATATGTTACAGGGACTTTTTACGTACCAGACATCCAATTCCCGTATTATGACGCCAGCGAAAACGATATACGATATAATCCCATCCGTATTGCACTAATTGAGTATTAAGGAGGTGGTAAGGTGCTGGATGTACCAGAGTTTGTGAAACAGAGATGCCGTGGAGACAATAACAGGACGGAGACAGTGAAACATCTGGAGCTGTCTTTTTTTAATGGCGGGGTGGATCCCCTGTATCCAGCAAATTACCTGTCCCCAGCCGATAACCTGTATCCATCTGACGCGGGGACCCCGTGGCTGACCATCCCAATGGCGCAGATATGTGCGGAGACATTGAGCCTAACCGAAAACTTGTCCTCCGGGAGTAACATCATCTGGGGAAGCTGCGAGGCGGCTAAGTTTGTGGTTACAGTAGCCGACGTAGAGGACGAGATTGAGGGCCGGGAGTTTACTGCTGCGCTGAGTATAGGTGATTATAAGATGGCCTATGGAATCTATGTAGTTGACAGTGTAGTAAAGCAGGCCGACCGCAGAAAGCGGAAAATCACGGCCTACGACCGGATGATTAAGTTTGATGTGGATGTCTCAGACTGGTACCATGCAATGTACCCCACAGACGATACCACGCATACCATCCAGGAGTTGCGGGACAGTCTATGCGAGCACATAGGAGTACCACAGCAGCAGACAGTGCTAATCAATGACGAGATGGTGGTTGGCAAGACTATCAGCCCTGAATCTTTGTGCGGCCGGGATGTGCTTAAGGCTATCTGTGAGATTAATGGTGTGTTCGGCCACTTTGACCGCACTGGCATGTTGACGTATATCAGCCTCCAGGATACCGGCCTGTATCCGTCTGATACCCTGTATCCTGGAGACGACCTGTATCCGCAGTCTGGATGGGCTGCGGCGGAGGAACTGGAATATTATAGGTCCATCACCTATGAGGATTACCTGATAGATGGCATTGACCGAGTACAGGTCCGGCAGGAAGAAGGGGACATAGGCGCCGTGGTTGGCTCAGGCAGCAACGCCTATGTGGTAGAAGGAAACTTTCTGGCTTATGGCCTTGGGAGCGCAGACCTTACCAAACTGGCTTGGTCCATTTATGATTCCATTGCTGGCAAAACATACAGGCCGGCTAAGATAGTCTCTTATGCTATGCCGTGGATAGAGGTGGGAGACGGCCTGCGGGCAATCACCACGGATACAGAGATAGCTACATTTGTGCTTACCCGGACCATGAGCGGCATACAGGCCATGATGGATACCGTTGAGGCAAAGGGAACCAAGACCCAAGGACAGAGTTTTGGTGTTGAGAATGAAATCATCCAATTGAAAGGCAAGACAGCCGTTATAGTGCGTAGTGTGGACGAGGTATCAGCCACGGTGACAGACCTGGAGAAACATACCACGGCTCAATTAAAGGTAGTGTCTGACCAGATAACCGCAGAAGTTAAGCGGGCCACTGACCAGGAAGTAGAGCTGGCAGCTGCTATAAGTGTGGCCGCAGACAAGATAGATTTAAAAGTAAGTAAGGGAGATGTGTGTACCCAAATCACTGCTGAATCATCCAACGGAGGGCAGATTATCCTGAATGCTCCGGGTGCACTCATTATTAATGCTGGAAATACAAAACTGGATGCTGGCGGCCATATGGAACTGACTGGGGCCACTTTCCACGGGTGCGTCAATACTGGTTCCATGGGAGCGGATGTAATAAACGCAAATCATGTAGAGACTGACCGTCTGAATTGTGATGGAAGTATGACCGTAAATGGAAGTGCAACATTGAATGGTATAACCTATGCAAATCGGATAAGCTGTTATTCTATCTATAGTGAATTGGCGGGGTCCACATGGTCAGACAAACGGTTGAAGAAGGGAATTCGCAATATAGCACTGGAAGATGCCAGAAGTCTCATATTAGGGCTAAAAGGTGTTACATATAAGACCAAGCGTAGCGGCATGGATGCAATGGGCTTTGTGGCGCAGGATGTTGTTAAACTGCTGCATAAACTGGAACTGAGTTATCCTTTGGTGGACCGCTATGACGGATACTTGGCGCTGCAATACCAGAACTTAATTCCATTGATAATCGCAAATGAACAGGCAGAGCATCAGGATATAAAACAGATTATGATGGACATAAAGCAAATTAAGGAGGATTTGTATGGAAAGTAAAATGCTGGTCTACAGCCAAAATGATGTACAGGCGATTACGGATTACATTAATGGATTAGTTTTTAAAGGAGTGGCTGAGGCAAGGAAATTATCTACAATGGCTACAATATTGGAGTCTGGAAAACCATTGGAGGATTATTTAAATGTGAAAGGAAGCGGTAAGAATGGGACTACTGAGCAGGATGAGCAGGGCAGCAACAGCGCTGACTAAATATTATATTCCGTATACCTGGCGGAATAAGCCAAGTATAGTATCGCCGGTTAATGAGGTGAACTTAAACCACATAGAGGATGGAATCAATGAGCTGGATAACCGTATTCTGATACTGGCTCAGGATAAGGCGGACGCTGCGGATGTGGCGAACGTCATCATTGATTTTACCATGGATGATACCACAGGCGTCATGACCTTCACACGTTTTGATGGTTCAACCTTTACGCATGACACGGCTGTTGAAAAGATTGCGCTTAATTGCTATCTGGAGGGTGACAGTTTTGTGCTGGAGCTGGCCGACGGGACGAAACAGAAGGTGTCCCTAAGCAAGTTTATCGACACTTACACGTTTTCCTCCACGGATACCATCAGGATAACCGCGAACGGAAAAAATATCTCTGCGGACATACCAGACGGGAAAATCACCCTCGCCAAGTTGGAACCGACCATACTGTCAACCATTCGCCAGTACACCCTGGATGCGCAGACGGCCAAAGGTGTGGCGGAACAGGCAGCCAGTACGGCGCAGGGCTGGGCCATCGGAGGCACCGGATTCGAAGGCAATAATGCAAAATATTATGCAAGCAAGTCACAGAGGTATGCGGTTGGCGGTGTAGAAGAAGGAGATGCAAAAGATAATGCAAAGGCATACTGCGAGGCGGCTAAAGGTTATGCAGACCAGTGCGCAGGGGTTGCGGAATTTGACGGTACGGCCACATCAGTGTCAGCAACAGATACACATAGCCTTGGAAGCACGAATGTGCAAGGACAGTTGGATGCCCTGGCTGATGGATTGAATAACATAGACATGTCCGCCTCCAGTGTGACAGCGGTGGATACCCAGGGCATTGCTGTAAATGCTGGGGAAAGCAGTACTGTGCAGGCATTGATTGATGTCATTGCCGATAAGGTTATGACTAAGCTATTAGAAAAAACTGCCATAGTGCAGGTGGAGTCCACAGCCACAAATACAGTCCCATCCAGCGCATATTTTAAGCAGGTCAAAGATGATATAAATAGCAATTTAATGAAGTCATACGATTTACTAATTAGCTCCACCTCGACAGCCGGAATAACTCAAGCAGCGGATATAGATAATTATCGTGAGATACTACTATGCGCAGCCCACAGCAGTAACGGCACAATATATAATGCGGCTATGATACCAACAGGACTATTTAAAATCACATCTGCAAGTAGTATGTTTAGATGTTCTGGTGGCTCGTTTTTTGCACAATGCTATAATGCTAATGGCTCAATAACAGCCAGTGTTAGTGTAGACGGATATTGCGCAAAACTATATGGTATCAAATAGCCACTATGGCGTGAATTTAAGATTACCCTTATATGTGCTGTCTGCAAATACCTGTATAAGGTTGCTATCATTATCCCAGTATAATCGAAGACGATAGTTCTGATTTATATTTTCTACAGTTTTTCCTAAATTGCTATTTTGAATAATAAAGGAGCTGCCCTTGAAACAGCAGAAAGAGAGGTAAAATTATGAAGAGAGCCATGCTTAGCCAGCCGATGGCTGGAAAAACAGATGATGAAATCAAAGAAACGAGAGAAAAGGCCATTAAGACATTAGAAAATAAAGGATATGAAATTGTGAACACTCTTTTTACGGACGAGTGGTACAGCAAAGAAAAAATGGCCGAAAGAGGAGTTGTACAGATTCCCCTATGCTTCTTGGCGAAATCGCTTGAAAATATGAGCCTTTGTCATGCGGCCTATTTCTGCAAAGGATGGGAAAATGCAAGAGGATGCCGGATTGAACATGAGGCAGCTAAGGCATATGGACTTGATATTATCTACGAGGATTAGGCTGATTGCTATTTTGAATGGAAAGAACATGAATCATAACCTGCAAATCAGGTCCCTATTTTGAATAATATAGGAACTGTCCTTGAAACAGCAGAAAGAGAGGAATTATGAATCAAGATAAATTAGATTCTACAATAAAAAATATCTCAGAAAAAATTGACCATGAATGTATTAATCATACAGGAAATGGGAAAGAAATTCTTTTGTTATCGAGGGCTCTGGCTGAACTGGTGTCTGTCAGAGCCTCTTTGCCAACTACTTAGATTCTGGCTGCGTGATTTCATCAACGAAAGTGTTATAGAATTTCGCTATGTCTTTCGCGGTATTTTCGCAGTCACGGCTCATATTAATCATACCTCGTTGCAGTGCTATTTCGGTTACGGATTTAGCAAGCGCAACGATATCTGCATAATTATGTTGCATTTAAAGAATCTCCTTTCTTTTGGACTTGGCTTTGCAGAGCCTGTACCCATAGTATAAGAGTCGGGGGATAAAAACGCAAGATGAACATTACCTGCAAACTAGGTCCCTAAACCAGGGGCTTATTTTATTGCCCGGCAGGCCGCTGGGCGGAAAGGAATAAATCTATGAATGAAAAGATTGTATTGAAAAACGGGAAGGAGTACCCGCTGGTCATCGGCGGAACATCCTCCGCTCCCGGCACGCTGAGGCTTATCTTCCAGACAGCGGAGCCGCTGGAGGACATCGTGGCCGTGTTTACGGATGCGGCAGCCACGGAGCAGATTAAGACTGTCAATGAGGATGGCAGTACATTACTGATATATGATGGCTATACGGTGTTGAATGACCCAAAGGCCGTTGATGATAATTATCTTATTACACCGGAGCAGTACGGGGAGGACGGTGCCGTCACAGCTGAGGCCGTATATGGCCGTGTGGCGCTCCTGACGCTCTCCCAGCCGAGTGTAGGGGTGCGGGTGGATAAACTTAGGGCCGATGTCGATTATGTGGCTATCATGGCCGGTATTGATTTATAGGAGGAGGTGAGACCATGGATGTAAAAGCATTAGCGATAAAGTACTACCCAAGGCTGTGGGACATTGACCGGCTTAAGGCCCTGGTGGCCGCAGGCAAACTGTCCGAGGCGGACTACAAGGACATAACTGGCGAGGAGTATACAAAATAAGGAGACATCATGGGTGTGATGATAACACAATACATAAATGCTCACTGGGTGGAATGGCTGTTCGTAGCCATCTCTGCCCTTCTTGGCTGTGGGTATCGTCAGATACTCAAGAGGCAAAAGGAGGAATCCGTAAAGACAGCGGCCCTCCATGATGGTATGCAGGCGCTTTTGAGGGACCGTATCATACAGGCCTACAATCATTATCAGGATAAGGCATTTTGCCCGATATATGGTAAAGAAAATGTTAAGAGGATGTATGACGCCTACCATGTTCTGGGCGGGAATGATGTGGCAACAGAGCTTAAGGACAAGCTCATGAAGATGCCGGAGGAGCCGGCGGAAAGAGAGGAGTAGGATATGGATTTTGGAATAGCGAGTGTGGCAGGGATTACAGTGATATGTTATCTGGCCGGGATGGCCTGCAAGGCATCTGCCAGACTTAGGAACGAGGTTATCCCGGTAGTATGCGGAGTGGCGGGGGCTGCCCTGGGAGTGGTAGGAATGTATACCATGCCGGACTTCCCGGCACAGGATGTCATCAACGCGGTGGCCATTGGAATTGTATCCGGATTGGCTGCGACCGGAATTAACCAGGCTGTCAAGCAGCTTAAGCAGCAGTAACCATTTACCATTACATAGAAGGAGGGCAACATTATGCCAGAAGTAAAAATGACAGAGCAGCAGCTGAATGACCATGTGAACAACAATCCGATGACTGAAAAGCGCCCGATGACAGAGTGTGGCCACGCGGTACCCTACGGCCCAGGGACAGGCAGGGAGGACCCCAGGGCACACGACCCAAAGCCGGCAGACGGTAAGGAGCAGTGGAAGCCAGGTACTGTCCCGAAACATAACGCTGACCAGGACCCGGAACACGGACCAGGTATGGAGTAATTTGTTGCGGTATCGCAACTTGTGACGTCACAACTTTTCATGGCTCAGGGATACCTTGGGCCTTTTTTTGATTGGAGGAACAATACTATGAGTAAAACAGCAATAGGATTAATTCAGCACTGTAAGGATAAGCTGGGCACGCCCTATGTCTACGGCGCCAAGGGCGAGGTTCTTACCCAGTCTATCCTGGACAGGCTGGCCCGGGAGAACCCAGGCACATACACATCCACCTACAAGGCCAAGGCGGCCAGGTACATAGGACAGCACTGCACGGACTGCTCCGGTCTTATCAGCTGGTACACGGGCAAAGTCCGTGGCAGCTACAACTATCATGACACGGCCACAGAGCGCGTGGGTATTGACCATCTGGACGAGTCCATGGTCGGCTGGGCGCTCTGGAAGCCGGGCCACATCGGGGTATACATAGGTGATGGCCAATGTATTGAGGCCAAAGGCATCAACTATGGTACCATTCAGTCCAAGGTGACGGCCACGCCCTGGCAGAAGGTCTTGAAGCTTTGCGACATAGATTACACGCCGGTCCCGTTGACATACACCCAGGGCTTCCAGCCGGCTGCAGACGGGCAGAGCTGGTGGTATCAGTTCGCAGACGGCAGCTATGCGGTCAACGGCTGGTACTGGCTCCAGGAAGCCACAGGCGGCACCTGGGGGTGGTACTTATTTGACAGCGAGGGCTACATGCTGACCGGCTACCAGACGGACCCCGCCGGCGAGTCCTTCCTACTCTGTCCGGTCAAGGGTTCTGACGAGGGCAAATGCATGATTACCGATGCCAGGGGCGCGCTCCGGATTGCACAGGAGTACGACATGGTCAACCGGAGGTATGTATTCGCATGGTAGATTACCGAAGGGCGCTGCAATAGCGCCCAGACTTACTTAATCGTAATAATGGCGTACAACATAATGGGCCAGTGCATCTATAAAAGCGCCATTCCGCGGTTTTTGTGCCAATTCAAAGCCGAAAACCTGGTCTAAAAGATTCCGGTTGCCATGGAGCCAGATAGTATTAATGATGGTGCGTATATTGCGTTCTACACATCCTATAGATGTTTTATACCGAACTGCAATTTCTACATACAGCCCTTTTGATATATAGGAAAGCAGGTCCGGTTCATGGATTGACCGGATTACACCATAGATAGTATAGCGGAATCCTATGTAGGAATTATTGACGCCGAGCCGTCGAAGCAAGTTACTGGTTTCTTTTTCATATTTCATACGGATTCCTCCCTGATTATTGATACCAATTTAACGGTATCTGCAAGGAGGGGCATTATCAAGAGATGATAGGACGACAAAAAACTACAAAAAATGTCGTAAAATGCGAATAAGCAAAAGACTATTAATGGTATTATTTACCAGGACAATCCCTGCTTTGAAAGGCGTACAATGGCCTTGAAAAGAGGCGCATAAAGATGGATGGAAAGCGGAACGATGAACCGCCAGAACCGGCGGAAAGGTACTCGGATGAAGAACTGCTAAAAGAATTTGAAGCAGTCAAACGCATGACCGTCCCATTACCCATCCCGAAGCCGGAACCGGATGAATTTGAGGCCATCTGGAAGCGGATACAGGAAGAGAAGGAGAAAGAGAAGTAAGTGAAAGGCGGGTACCGGATGTGAACGGGCCCGCCTATTTGGTAGGCAGTGACTACAATTTGCCTACCCTGTACAAGTTTTGGTAAATGATAGTATAGGTTTGTGTGTGCCAATATGTGAAAGTATTTCTCTTTATTCCCTTTAAATAAAGGTTGTTTTATGGTACTATGTGCAAAAATATGTTAGTATGTTTTTATATGTTAACAAACGGGGAATGTCGAAACGGTCTGTCTTTTAAAGAAAATGTAAATGGAAAAAAGAATGGACGATAATGTGGAGAAAAATATAGAAAGCATACTTGGAAATTTTTATGCAAATAATAATATCCGTCCTGAAATCTATACGGATTCTATTGAGGATGTATATTTGAATGATAAAAAGTATGATATAAGAATACCATTTCCTGTGTTAAAAAGTAAAGTGGAAAAATGGGTGGAGGAATTTGAGCCACAGGATAAAGAGTATTTTTTAAAATTATTGGAGCAGTTCACTTATCTGACACAGGATGCTCTGGCTTATAGGATAAACCAGTTATGTGATTGCCTATTTTCTAAATTAATGACGTTGGGAATAGAAAAATCAGAAGTTCTTTTTGTGGTTATTGAATCAAAAAGTGGAATAAAGTCCGGGGCAGATGAAATGGCTTCAGTTTTGTGGAATGTTAATAGGATTAACGAATTAAAAAAGAGTCAAATTATCACTTCATTTAGTAAGGTGGAAAAGGAAAAAATCAAAAATGCGGGAGTGATTATATTTTTAGATGATATATTAGCTACCGGTTTCACCATGAGGCAACAGATAGACGTGTTTATAGAAAGATTTGGTGATGTCTGTGACCACACAAAGCTATGTTATTTCACTGGTGTATTAGCTACAAATAGCGCAATTAATTATGTGAAGAGAAAAATGAAAACGAAAGCTATTAAAGTTGAACCGTTTATTCAAAAAGAGCAATTAATAAGAAGTGCATTTAAAGGTGATTATATTTTCGGTAATGATATAGTGAAAGGGGTTGAACATATCATTCGGAAATATGAGGATATAATAAGTTCCTTTAATAATGAAGAAGATGGTATTGATTTTTCAATGGGTTTCCGTCAATGCAAATTATTACTGGCTTTCCATTATGAGACACCAAACAATACGCTTTGCACTTTTTGGAAGGCCACTGACAAGAATAGCCCGATTTTTGAGAGAAGCGAGTATTCCAGGCCATCTATTGATGCATTAAAGAAACAGAAAAGCCATCTAGCAGAAAATGCATATTTACATAAAAGTATTAATCGAGGTAAAGGCTCATGAAACCATACATGGCATTGCTTTTAACATATCTGGATGTATATCATACAGTAGATTATTCCTTGTTAGAGAAAGAGTTCCATGTAACATCGCGTCAAATAATAGAATGGATTGAGATGTTGAATCAGGGGGGATATATTGTTTGGGAAAATGGCGGATTCTACCTTACATCACTTGGCCAGCAATATAAATCCACAAGTTGGTTGGAATTTTCTAGCCATGTAAAAAGAAACAGTAATGAAAACTTTAGCTGGGATTTTTTGTATATTCCTGAGAATTTTGAAAATGAATAGGGAGTATGGTAATTTTAGCAAAAAGATGATATGATAATGGCAAGAGTAACTGGATTGAGGTGCATTCGCCTCCCTAAGTAAGGGCACTAACAGCGGATGTAGAGCGGGTTGTTCGTTCTCTGTGTTCTCTCGCAACCCGCTCTACATCCGCCACTGTGTCGTAACTAGGAACTGTTTAAGCAGTTACTCTTTTTATTTAGGTGAAACTATGGAGAAAACAGGTTATATACAACGTTTGCAAAATGGAATGAAGGAAACACATGATACATCATATATACAAATATGTGTTAAGTATGCTGAAAACTTATTGGATAGGAATCTGCCTGTAATATTTAATGGGCATCATGTAGATAAGATATTGAAAATGACACAATTACAATTTCCGTATTACAATGTGTTTATTATACATGGGAGATATAAGGAAAGGGAAATTACGGCTCCCAGCTTGAAGTTGAAATTACGGCAAAGATGGATTTTGGACGAAATATTGAAAAAGATACCATTAAGTGAATGCTGCCATGGGTTTGTAACTGGTAAATCGATTGTTACCAATGCTGAAAAGCATATAGGAAAAAAACAAATTTTGACAGTGGATATCGAGGATTTTTTTCCTTCAATTAAAGTCGAGCAGATAATACAAATTTTCAAAGACATTGGATATTCAAAATCTGCAGCTGTAAGACTTGCTGATATCTGCTGTTTTGAAGGACAATTACCCCAAGGAGCACCATCAAGCCCATATTTAGCGAATCTTAGATGCAGGGATATGGATCAAGAATTGTTGCAGATATCTCAACAATATGGACTGACGTATACACGTTATGCGGATGATATGACATTTTCAATGGATACGGACTTTCTTTTTTTGCTTCCTATTATAGTGGAAATCATAAAGAAATACGGTTTTTCTATAAATAGCAATAAAACAAGGATATTTAAAGAAAACGAAAGAAAACTGATTACTGGTGTACTTGTCAAGGAAGATGGTTTGAAAATTCCAAAGAAATTTAAAAGGAGATTAAAGCAGGAGATTTATTATTGTAAAAAATTTGGAGTTTCAACACATCTGGAAAATATTGCATCTGAAAAAAGTGTTAATTTTAAAGAATATTTGTATGGGAAAGCATACTACATAAAAATGGTAGAACCTCAAACTGGTGAATACTTTTTGAGGCAGCTTGATGAGATACAATGGTAATTTTAATTTATTAGGGAAAAGAAATTATGGCGAACAAGAAAAGAGAGATTACAATACACAGTTCAGCCGCAGAGTATTTAACATATGTAGTATCTATGGGGAGTAACTCAGATAGTTTTGAGATGCGCTATGAAGACGAGAACATTTGGCTGACACAGAAAATGATGGCAACCTTATATGATGTTTCGGTTTCGGCAATCAATCAGCATCTTAAAAGAATATTTGAGGATAATGAATTGATAGAGGAATCAGTTATTAAGAAATACTTAATAACTGTCTCGGATGGTAAATCCTACAGTACGAAGCATTATAACTTACAGGTCTATATTGCGCTGAGTTAGGAATGCGAAGGGAGTATAACTGTGTTATGGAAGAAAAAATTTACCGCCAAGGCCGAGTTTCGTCTTTCAAGCATCCGAATTACAGCTCCGACAAATGTTGAGGTGGTAATAATGATGCGGAATTGTGGTTTGGAAGGAAAGTAGAGAAGATGAACCACAAGATGTAGCGGATTTAGGTGAAAAGTGGCATTGAAACACCGAGGAAATGGCTGTACTTTGACCTTCGAAAATAATTGTTTCATTGATTTCATCTGGATGATAGTTATGTTAAATGAGAATCCTAATCCCCCAGCTATGCTGAGGAGAATCGTTTAAGTGGAAACGAGGAGGATATCAATAAAAATCCTCCTATGCTAAAATAAGAATGGTGTTGCAAGCCAAACTCAAGCATAGGAGGAGGTCCAAATGAACAATAAAAGTTTATCACATAGTCGCTGGAAATGCCAATAAGACAGGGCTTAAAGTATCTTAATTAGATATAGCACAAGTTAAAATAGAATATAGGCTGATAGAACGAATCAACTTGAGCGTGTCTGAAAAATATTTAAGATAATTTTGAGTAACAAGATGATTTCAAAGAGTAGAGGTGTTGATTATGGCTAATATCGAAAGCATTAAACAGAGAATTCTCCAATTGGATGCAGGGTCATTTCAAAATCTTTGTGATTCTTATTTATATAAAATTGGCTATTCTAATATAGTATCTCTTGGTGGAGAAGCAGGTACACGAAAGACCACCCCAGGGACACCAGATACTTATTTTATTGCATTAAATGGAAAGTATATTTTTGTAGAATATACGACTCAACAGTCGGGCTTATTTACAAAAATTAAGGATGACCTTGAAAAATGTCTTAATACATCAAAGACAGGCGTTCCGCATAATAAAATCTCCGAAATCATTTATTGCCATACTTCATCAAATCTTACACCCTCTCAAGATAGTGAGATAAAAGCTTTATGCGAAGATGTTGGAATTAAGCTAATGGTTATTGGAATTGATAAACTTGCAGAAGATATATATCTTTTCCACCATAATCTTTCACGTGACTTTTTAGGAATATCAATAAGCACTGATCAAATTCAATCGTGTGAGGATTTTATTAAACGTTATAACTCGAATAGAATGGCGGCTCCAATTGATACTAAATTTTTATTTAGAGAAAAAGAATGTAAAGATATTGGCGATGCTTATCTGAAAGTGGATGTTGTTATACTCAGTGGTTCAGCAGGTACAGGAAAAACTCGCTTAGCTTTCCATTATGTGAGAAATCACCGAGACGCTAACAATGAAAAGATCTATTGCATTCACAGTAATGCCTTACCAATATACGAGGATTTGAAACTTTTTATAGACAGCCCTGGTAACTATTTTCTTTTTATTGATGATGCAAATCAATTATCAGGGTTGCAGCATATTATTCGTTATGTAACTAAGAAATCAGAGGGATATAACGTAAAAATACTTATTACAGTGCGGGATTATGCACTTCAAAAAGTGATAAATGATGTTCGAGAAATTGCTTCATATGAAACCATAAATATAAATGTATTTAAAGATGATGAGATTAAAACATTGCTTGAAACTTCATTGGGTATTTTGAATCAAGATTATCATGAAAGAATTGTAAGAATTGCAGAGGGAAATGCTCGTATTGCTATACTTGCAGGGAAAGTAGCGTGTAATTCAAATCGTTTAGATTCTATTAATGATGTGTCACAATTATATGAAGATTATTATGGATCATCTTTAGAGGATAATCAAATGCTTGCCAACAATAACGTGTGCATAACAGCTGGTATAGTAGCTTTTTTAGAAGCAATTCATTTAGACCATATTGATCCTTTTTTGCCGATTTTGCAGGAAAAAGGGTTAAATCGAGATGAGTTTATTGAAAATATCTACATGCTTCACGAGCAGGAAATTGTCGATATTTGCAATGATAAAGCCGTTCGCTTTTCTGAGCAATGCCTATCTAATTATTTGCTTAAATATGTTTTCTTTGATAAGAAACTACTCAGTCTGTCGGAAATGATTAAAGCTTGTTTTCAAAGTTATAGAGAGCGAACAATCTTTTCTGTTAATACATTACTTAATATATTTAGAAATATAACTCTTTACAATTTTGTTGAGAAAGAAATAAAAATATTATGGGATGAATTATTAACAGAACAATCCCCGATCTTCTTTGAATTTGTGAAAGTGTTTTTTCGTATAAATCCTACTGAAACACTTTTGATCTTGCAAAATGAAATTGAATTAGAAGAAGGTGTGATTAGTGAATGGCGTGGCATTGATACTGAGAAAGGGAAAAACTATCAGAATATAACAAACGATATAATCAAAATTCTTGGTGGTTTTGCAGATATGACGGATTTGCCAACAGCCTGTGATTTGTTTTTTCAGTACTATTTAAAGCGACCAGATTTATATATTGAATTTTATCATGCAATTAATATGTATTTCGGCATTAATAAAGCTTCTATGCACTATGATTTTTACACACAAATAACTTTTTTAGAGAAGATAAAGGAGTATTCGGATGACTGGAAACAAGAATCAGTTGTTATTCTTTTTTTAGAAATAGCAAAAGAATTTTTGAAATTGCATTTTACTCCGGCAGAGGGAGGCCGAAAGAACACATTTACTATTTATCAAATTTCATTATCTAAATCTGAAGGTGTTGAAAAATACCGAAGTCTAATTTGGGAATCTTTATCCGATTTATGTGAAATTGAAACGTACAGAGCAAAAATTAGAGAAATTCTTAGTTCATATGGTGGTACTATCGAGGATATAAGCATTCCCGTTTTAC